>Ga0208298_1000548_pt1 | contig 15571 bp, 10 predicted proteins | sample 14BtaG_FD_184088 | JGI IMG/M metagenome (GOLD analysis project Ga0208298, IMG submission 184088) | Marine viral communities from the Subarctic Pacific Ocean - 14B_ETSP_OMZ_AT15311_CsCl metaG (SPAdes) (version 2) | ecosystem: Environmental > Aquatic > Marine > Oceanic | place: Pacific Ocean... | reverse complement strand
TATTAAACTATGATGTTTTGGAAAATATTCATTATCCTTGTTGTATAAATCAGATGACCAATGACCACCCATTTTTAAACGAATTTTCGTCCTAGTGGTGCCAATCACATATCCGTTTTGATTTAAATCATCACGACCACCAATCGATACAACTGGTCCATCTCCACCTATGGAATGAAAATATCTTTTGTTGTATATTGCAAAATCACCAAGTTGTATTGTTCCTTTTTGAAGTCTTTCTTCTCTTGTATTATTTACACCAGGTTTATCTTGAATTACATTTGGTATTTCAAATGGAGCATAAGGTTTTGATTTATCATATCTATCACCATGATAAACTCCATCAATATAAATTTTTGATAAATTAGTATGTCCTCGTATCGGTCTATTACCACCAAGTGGCATTTCACCATTTAAGGTATCTGCATAAATTCTTTTATCACTTGCAATAAATGTATTTTTGAAAATCATAGGTATGGTTTGTTCATATAACGCTTCACTAACCTTTCCATCTGATTTACCAATAGTTAAATCTTTAAAATTATTAAGTGGATATTTGACATTATGTTTGTAATATTGGTCTCCGATTGTATAGATGTTACCATTCATAATTTCAGGTCGTATTACTTTAGGTCCCCTTGATATTCCACCTCTATTTCCAATCTCACCATCTGCATAAGTATCATATATAGCATAATGTCCTGCTGGTATAGATGTGTCCCCGTTATTATAAAATACTCGTTGTCTTGCAATAGGTGAACGAACCGTTTCTCCATACTCTATCTCTTCATATGGTGACATTATTGGTGGATCCCATCCACCCATCAATGAATCTATACTTTCTTCTTGTTTTATTGTCCTACTTAATATTGGAGTACGACCAAATGTTCTAACCTTATTTATGTTCTTACCCGATAATGATAATGTACCACCACTAATACCACCATCAAATGTCCAACCTTCATCATACCTCGAATCTCTACTATATGTGTTACCATCAAACCCAATTGGATTTGTCGATAATGGATAACCACTTACAAGTGAATCTATATTTCCTCTTAGTAAGTTAAATTTAATTTCAGGTAGAGCTCCAAGTGAAACTTTACCACCAGCTCCTGGTACCATAGCTGCTATATGAGCTAATGTGACTCTTTCTATCGTGGTTACTCCTAAACCTATAGCTGGTACTTTACTTACTACGGCATCACCATAATCAGTTAATATAGATTTTGTTCCTGCTGGCCCGATAGCATCTTCATATGTTCCACCACCTAAATGTCTATCTACATGAACCATCGGTGCAACTGAACCGAGTGATAATGGATTCCAAGTTCTTGTTTCTGCCCGTGGATTTAATAACTGAAGTCCAGCCTGTTTTAATCCAAACATTATACCTCTTGGTGTTAATATAAATTTACTAAGTCTAAAAACATCTGCTACCGTTCTTGCTGCTGATGTAACAAAACCACCTCTAAATAATCCTTCATCTACAGCACCTAATCCACCTGGACCCCATTTATCACCTATATCTTTAAGAATAAATGGTTGGTCAAATCCAAATACGGTATTGTCACGGGCTGGTATATTATATGGTATTCTATCATCAAATCTAAATTCTTTCTCTTCACCACCAAAAAAAGAATATTGTGTATCTACAAAATTAGAACCATATTTTTGTGGGGACCATTCAGAAAATGGTTTTAATGATTTATCGGTTTGTGTAAAAACTTTAAATTCAGGTGTAAATGGTTCAGATGCATTTTGAATATACATACCACCACGATTAAACCCAGAATCATAAATAGTATCCATTAATAATCCATCTTGGGTAGCAAATATACTACTATATGCTTCTATTGGTGTTGTTTGAAAATCACTTCCGTGTGCTCCTGATGATATCGGTGATGTATCTATTGTTGTTTCGTAAGCTTGACTTGTAGGACCACTTAATGTTATCATACTTACATTATGAGTTACAGTAGTACCAGTTGTTCCATAAGTGTCATCAGTTGCATTATATAATCTAACATCACTTCTGGATCTAACATCACTTTGATAACTATCATATCCCAACCTACTCATAAAATCATATGATGATAAGTTAGAGTCTCCTATTGGTGATTTAATATCCTGTGAACCTATGTGTATCGAGCCGTCTTTCCAAGGTTGAGTGTCTCCAGTTTCATCAAATAAATCGGATCCAAGTGTAATATGTGTGTATGGTTGAGTTAGAAAATGATTTTGATAATGTTTGTAAAGTCTATCTCTCATTAATGTATGATTAAATGCACCATCAATACCTGTAAAAGTAATACCATTAGAAGAAATACTTGGTGCACCAACTGTTTGATTTAATCCACCTTGTGATTCAATGTAAATACCATTATAACCAGTTAATCTTGAAAGTGAATCAATACTATGTGCGTCTGCTAATTTTGGTGTGTCACTAAATGCTTCTATCGTGAATTGAGTAGGTCCAGTTGAGTTGTGTTGTGATATTACATAAGGTAAATCAGTTCCAAATTCAAATGGATTAAAATTTGGTGATGTCAATCCAATTTTACCAAGTCCTACACTGCCACGAGTAAATGATTTAAATATAGGAGTGGATAATTCATCTATATTAGTAATATACATATCACTACGATTAAACCCCGATATATGAAATTGTGTTCCATAACTCGAATGTAATTTTTCTGTATCAGTATATTGTGAACTTATAATTCCTTCTACGGTATTAAACTGACTACCAAGTTCCTCATCATATCGTGAATAATCAATCGTAAATGATGGAGATGGTCCAACTTCAGGTATTGTATGTCTTAATGTATCTAAACTTAATACAGGTGGAGTACCAGGTGATAATAATGAATCGGCCATATTAAAAGAAAATCCGAGTGGTAAAGTTTCAGGTCCCCAAGAACCTTGTACACCACTTAGGAAATCAACTGGTCCCGTTTTAACTCCACTACCAAATGGAATATATGGAAATCCAACTCTATTTGTCATTATAGTAATAGCATCTTGATTAGGTCTATCAAAAGTTTTAGTTCCCGTAATTGTATATCCACGAACATCAAACGACTGTGGATTATCATTTGGTGCTACACCAAAACCTACACCATCATCAAATTTAGAATGTTCATCTGGATGTGGTGGTTGTGCTGGAGTTGGTCCTGTAGTTCCACCGTGGCGACCGGCTGTTCTACTGGTATTAATTCCAGCATTATCATAATCTGTATATTTAAAATTTGATAAATCAGTTAATAATTCTTTTAATGCCATTAGTTCTATATCTCCTAATCCGAAATGTTACTGGACAGCCTCGGATATGGTGCCCAAATTCCTGTTTGCTACTGTTAATAGACCTGGGGTTTGACTCATTACACCAATTAATTCTTCTAATTTCGTATTGGTTTGCATCAGTTGTTCCTCAACTGGATTTCTTCCTTCTGACTTTGATGATTCTTCTTCTCCGCCACCACCGAGTGAAACTCCACCAAGTAATCCCAGTTTATTCAATGCAAATAATACAGGAAGTGCAGGGAGTAACGTAAGTGCTCCAAGTGCCATAGCCCCCATACTAACTCCTAATACAGTAAAGGACTTGGCTAATAACAAAATGGGATCCGCCATTGTTGCCAATTGAGTTATTTGTTCAGTTATACCCGAAAAAGAACCTGAAATCATGTTCATTCCCGTTCCAATTAAACTTAAAGCGACTCCAAGTCCCAATAATGCAAGACTCATAATACCTAATGCCTGTGATCCCAATATAATAAGTGGTGCCATAGTTCCAAGAGCTCCAAGTGCAAGACCTAATCCTAACATTGCGGCCCCACCAGTTACAACCTGTGCAAAATCACTATCTGTAAATGATCTTAAAGCCAATGAAAATGGTATGAGTGCTATACCCATAACTGCCATAGCTGTGGCTCCCATCACAATAAGTGGTGCCATAGTTCCAAGAGCTCCAAGTGCAAGACCTAATCCTAACATTGTGGCCCCACCTAACTTAACTTGTTCAAAATCAATATCTGTAAATAATCTTAAAGCTAATGCAAATGGTACGAGTGCTATACCCATAACTGACATAGCCGCGGCTCCCATCACAATAAATGGTGCCATCATTCCAAGAGGGATGAGTGAAAGACCTAATCTTAACATTGCAATTCCACCTAACTTAACTTGCTCAAAATCAATATCTGTAAATAATCTTAAAGCTAATGCAAATGGTATAAGAGCTATACCCATAACTGCTACAGCCGCGGCTCCGGCTATAATAAATGATGCCATCATTCCAAGAGCTCCAAGTGCTAAAGCAAATCCTATCATTGTAACTCCACCCAATGCAACTTGTGCAAAATCAATTCCCGTAAACATTTGTAATGCGAATGCAAATGGGATAAGTGCAATCGACATAATTAACATTGCGGCCGCCCCTTGTATTAATTGTCCTTTCAACTGACCAAGTATGGCAAGTACAAGAGTTAATCCAAGTAAAGTTACTCCTGCCTTTGCTATTGCTGGCCAAGTAACTTTTCCAAACTCTTGAAGTGCTTTCGCGGCGACCCACATGGCAGCGGCCGCTATTAATAGTGCGGCGGCACCTTGTATCATTTTTTTACCATCAATCTTTTCCATAAATCCAAATCCACCTTTTCCACCTTTTTTACCACCTTTTGATTTTGAAGTTTTTGGTTTTTTAACCGCTTTAGTTTTATCTGCTCTCTTTCCAAATCTTTTATCTGGTTTACCACTCTTTGTCAAAGGTACATCATCACCGCCCATACCCACCTTTTCCTTTATCTTGTCTGTAATACCACCACCCATAAGTCTCTCTTTTAGACCTGTAACCATTCCTTTGGCACCTTCCATCATTCCACCAGACATTGCTTCACCAGTTAATTTTGACTTCATCCATATAGCGGTCATCAAACCTAAAATTACACCAAGTACAGTTCCTAACATTGGAACTTTTTTATTAAGTTCATTAAATAACATCCCTATACCAGTTATAACTGTCAATGCCAATGTTATTGGCCAAAATGCTACTGCAAGAGCTACTCCAAGACCTACCACAACAGGAAGTAATGCCTTTCCAACACTTAAAAATCCAGTCCATGCTTTTCCAAGCCACTCCATCACTTTTGCCATCTTATCTCGATGTGCCTTTTCTGCATCAGTCATATTATTTAATTTATCTTGGTTAGCAACCATCTTACCTAATTCAGATACACTAACACCAAATGCTGCTGCTAATGACTTTCTCTGAACTACATTTAATTTTTCAAAGTCTGCAGCCGAACCAATCTGTTTAGTAACCTCTTTTTGCATTCCTTCTAAATCACCAGCTAATGCTAATTCTCGTGCTTTATCTGTATTAATTGCCCTGCCAGTTAACATACTTGCTTCCATTTGTGCTTCAATAGATGATTCAAAATCTAATAAACTATCTGCTATCTGTTCAACGGCTGCCATATCTAATCCAAGTTTTCTTGCTGCTATAGCGGCCTTAAATACATTTTCACCACCTTTTTTTGCAAATCCAGCAAATGCATCGGCTGATCCGGCAACATCATTCATAACTGCGGCTGGTGCTACACCACTGGCTCTGGCCAATAATGCGACTGATTCCATTTGTGATGTGGCCGCATCAAAACTTGATGCTCCAACTGCCATCATTTGAGCTGCCAATATACCCGTGTTTTCACCACTAATACCATATAATGCAGTTAACTGAGTCATCGCAGAAAGATTTTCAGATGTTACTGATGACAATCCACCCATATTATCACGAATACTATCTGATATTCCAGCTACATCTTCAGCACTAACTCCTAATAAAGAAAATTCCATTGCCGTGGAATTTATTGAATTTTGTAATTTTCCTGCTTCAGCGACTGTTACTCCTAATTCTTTTCTGGTATCCATCATACCACCAAAAAACATTTCTGCAACTTTAGCGGCTAACAATATAATACCCACAACCACTAAAAGTGGTCCCGCCATAGCAACTGGCATTCCAGTAAGTTTATTAAGTCCCTCTCCCATTGCACCAACAGCTTCTTTTGCAGAACCCATAATATTAGTAAATGTTGTCATTCCATCATTCAAAGTCAATACAGCTTCATCATCTCCAGCCACTAACTGACCAGTTGATAAATCTCTAAATCTTTTACCAGTTTTTTCTCCCGCTTTATCAGATTTTAATGCAAATGCCTCCATTGCTACCGTTGGTTCTGAAAACATACCTAATAGGTTTTTTTGTACAGTATCTCCAAACTTATTACCAACTCCTTCCAAATCAACTAAACTCGATACCAATCCTCCAAACGGTAATGCTTCCATTACACCTTTTAATTTATTAAATGGTCCTAAAATTAATTCAGAAGAAGCTGCTATCTGATTATTCATAATTCTCATTTGGTCTGCCGCGGCAACATTTCTTTCAGCGGTTGCAACCATTGATTCGCTGGCCGCCTCCATTTCTTCCATATCCCCCTGCATTTCTTCAATAGACGATTGCATTGTTTTATATTCATCAGATAATGGATTTATTAACTCAAGTTCTTTTAACATAAACTTTATTTTCTTCTTCATATCAGGTAATGTAACTGACTTTATCAATTTTGCCTGTTTAACAGAAGTGTCATATAATTCATTTGCCTTATCAACACTAACACTAAAACCAGATGTACCTATTTTACCATAAGATAGTGCCATTTCACCGGCGAGTCCAACACTCTGCGACTGTAGATCATTTATGTTATTAAAACCCTCTCCCATTGTCATTGTTGCCTCTTTAAATCTACTATCAAGGCCGGTATACACTTCTAACAGTTTTTCTGCTTCCTTTATGGTTTCAGGAGGAAGGGACGAATCTTCTGAAGCTTTGGCTAATTCTTCTATTTTAGATGACATAGCACTTGTTGTCGCTTCCATATTTTCACTGCCACCCTGTAAATACATTTCGGCTTTCTCAGCGTTCATTGCAATGTCATCCATTAACGAAGCAAAACCTGTGTAGGTGTCTTTCATTTCAACCCCACCTCTTACCATAGGTTGCATATTTGAAGCTGCTATCTTAAAAGCATTGGAAAGTTGAAAAACACTTCTACCATTCCTTTCAACTCTTTTACCTATATCTTCTTGAAGTGTGGAAACACGACTTGCGACTCCAAGATATGCGAGTTCAGCTTTATCTCTATCGGCCGCTGCTTTACCCTCTAACTTAGCAATACGTTTTTTACGATTTTCTAACTCTTGTAACTGTCTGAGCTCTGCATCTCCCCAGTCTTTTGTTTCTTTCTTGAGATTGGCAATATCTTGCTCAACTTTTCTTCGTTCTTTAAGTAATTTTAATGATTCTTGGGCCATAATATATTATTGGTTTATTAAAACCTACCAAATTTCTTTTTATTTTTCTTGTTAATAGCAGCTCTTTTTCTAAGTGATTTATCAAGTTTCACAGAAGCTTTTTGAAAATCGCTGGTTGCTCTGGCCAGAGCAGGATTATCATTAACAAGCATATCAATTGCTTTACTTGTTCTTCTACTTATAATTGACTGTAATATCTTAGTTAAAATACCTTCAACTAATTGATCTTCTGTTAATTTATTTTTGGACGAAGCCATTTTCTTTCTCCTACATCTGATTTTATTTTATGATTTCCTTTGGTTAAACAGGATGTTATAACTCAATAATAAATATCATATATAAGAAAAAATGTTAGCCTCGGGGGATACCTGGTCGTGAAATACCAGATTTTTTCTTAGATGATTTATCGTATTCTTTCTTTTCTTCTTCGTAGAATTTTGATGCGCTTTCGATGTAAAATCGGCGCAGATAGGTTGGCATGTTATACACTTCGGTAAAGTTAAATCCTCCTTTCCCGTGGAAGCACAGGGAGAAGACTTGTGAATGTATGGCGGGCTTATCTTCTGCCCGCAGGCCAAAAAAACTCAACATCTAATGGGATGTCCATCGTTGTATCTTCACCAGTAGAATCACTGGTAAAAGTAAACGACATATCCACATCAGGTGTGATTTCTATAAGATATTCCCTAAATGCAAGGGAATCACGAGATAGTAATTCATTCTCCACGAACTCATTAACTCGTTTTTGTGATGTGTCACCATCAACTGAAATAATTGCCTTTTTCAATCTTGTAGTAATTTCTGATGTGATGCCACTCTCTTTAGAAAATTTCTTGTATGCTTTTAATTCAGCATCAATTTCTTTTTCTTCTTTGTGTGTTAATAGACGAAACATAATTTTAATCTTGGAAGCCGGTAAATCAAATTCAAATTCATTTTTACCACCTTTGAATAACTTCTCATCAACAACTTTATCTTCAATCTGAGTTAAATCAAAAGTTTCTTCTTGTTTATCTCCTGTCGAAGGATCAGTAAGTTGAACTGTATAATCTTTACCATATCCAAGTATTCTTGTTGCAATCATAATTGCATTTTTATCACCTAACAATAAATCATTGAGTGATACACTTTCATCTATAATAACAGATTCCAACAATTTATCCAAAACAATTCCTTTCTGAATAAGATTACGAGAAGTTAGAATATCTTCCTCTTTAGCGGTCATATACTTTAACTCAATTGTTCCACCTGCCAGTGGTGAAGCCTTGGGATAAAGTAATCCCTTAGAAGGCAAATCAACTACCTCTGTTGGAAACTGGCGTTTTTCTTCTGCCATGTTTTTTCTCCTTGTATTTTTTTATTGAATAGTGTTTAGTAACCTATACAATATAACCAATTATAAAACTTTACTGGGTATCAACTAAGATACCCAGTTTAAAATATTACTTGCCGTGGAATTATGCTTTTCCAACAGCGTCACGAACTCCGTACAAACCAAATGCTGCGAGTAATGTCCAAACAACTTCAGGTACTGCTTCTACAACACCTGCTGCTTGAAGTACACCAACAACACCAGCAACTACTGATGTCCATACTGTCTTTGACTTCCACCATTGCTTATCTGCTATGACTGCCATAATTGACTCCTTTTATTATTTATTTTTATTAGAATTGTAATATTGCGTAATCGTATCTAAGTGTCAAGGTTACATCAACTGGGTCTGTTGCGTTTGCCCAATCTAAATCACCAAATGTTGCGTTGGTAATCCATGTACCTTTAAGTGTCCACTCTTCAACCTTATCACCTACTGGTCCTAATACATTAATGGTTACATCCTTCTTATAAAAGTCTGTATAACCATCTCGACCTGTTACTGATTCGTGAGATAAACGAACCCATTCCATAACTGCCTGTGCGGCAGATGGTACAACAGGATCATAAAGTGTAATTTCTAATTCTTCCCAAGAACCCTTACCTTTAACATATCGTTTTACGTTAATGTGGTCAAGTTCAATAGTTTCAAATGCAATTGTAGGTCTATTCGCCGTCTTAATAAGATAAGCGGGAATACCTTCAATATACATGATGTACCGGTTTTTAGTTTTCGGTTCAAACGGTGTGAACATTATTTCAGAAGGATCTAATAAGTCTGGCATCTTTAATCTCCAATATAAGTTTTTAATTCTTCAACTATAAATATCAAATTTCTAAAAAATCATCATATTCATTTTTCATAGTTTTTTAGAAGTTTTATTTCCATGTCATATATAAATATATCCAGCAACAAAAAACCCCTCAAAAAAGAGGGGTTTTTTATTTATTAATCTATGTGATTAAACTTACGCTGGGAAAGTTGCTCCCGTTGGAAGTACCACGAAGTCAAGTACAATAAACTCTGCGGTTCTTGTAGGTTGGATAAATATCTGACCAACAAGTTGATTTCTATCAATCACATCAGGTGTGTTATTGGAATCATCCATAACTACCTTAAATGCTGATAGACCACTATTAGATTGTACTGATTCTAAGAACGGATTCACAATGTTCAAGAAACGATTTCTTGTTGCTGCCGTGTTCTGTTCAAAGACTAAGTATCTACTTGACGAAGCGATAAACTTCTTCAGTTTAATTAACAATCTCCGTACATTAACCCTATCAAGTGCTGATGGACGACCTTGTAAGGTCTTTTGTCCCCAAACTACTACACCTTGACCTGGGAATGAAGCGATTGGATTAACTCGTGCTTCATAGAGTTCATCTCTTTCGTCATGAGTCAATCTTGTTTGTGCTTCAAGTACAGTTGTTAAACCACCACGATTTAAACCAGCTGGTGCGAACCATTCGTGTGCTACTTGGTCTGTAAATGCTATTACTCCAGGTAGTACAACTGATGGTGGGACCCAAACTGGTAATGCTGTATTCCTATCAACAATCTTTACCCAAGGATAATAGGTTGCTGCGTAGTTTGTATCAAGTGCGGCTACTGCTGCGGTAGCATCTGCTATGTTTCCACCGTGTTTACCACAATCAAATACATAGAATGCATCACCACGTTCTTCACACTTGGCTATTGCATGATTTGTAATCTTTGGATGTAAATCATGAATAATACCAGGTGTTATTAACATATTGATATCAAACTCATCAGGATTACTTACTGCGTTAATTGCTTTCTTGTAAGCTACTGCTCCAGTTGCGGTTGCACTTGAAATGTCAAACCCTTGTGTGTTTGCTGCTGAAATACTTGCTCCTGTCAATTTCGGATTTGCTGGGTTATCCCCATCGAATCCACCTTGAAATGGAACAATAAACTTCCGTTGTTTCAAGTGTGATGTAGTCAATGAAATAGACGTCGACGCCCCTGCATAATCAGTTCCTTCTGTTGTACCCAAAACTGATGCATCATCATGTCCATTCATATTTTCCAAACTCATACTTGTATTTGTTCCACCTGTAAATGCATTGGTAGGACATAAATACTGTTCTGCATCTGCATTTCCATAATCATGACCATAAAGTACATTACTATCAAACTCACCTTGTGCGTTTGATTGAGTTACTTTAAATGGCCATGCTGGCATATTAGCATCATTTAACGGTGCTTGAATTGACGCGTGTCCCATTGGAACTAATACCTTTGGAATTGAACCATCAGAAATAGCAGCGAAATCGGAAAGATAAATATATTTAGATCTATTATTCCAATCACCATTATAAGTGAGTTTTCCAGTAGCAGCAATACTTACATACCTATCTCCAATCCTACGAGCGAAGAAATTCGTACTCTTAGGATCAAAATTAAGTCCATCAAATTGTTCTACAATATTATCTGTTGTTAATCCATTATCATCCATACCAGTTTGTCTTACTTGAAGTGTAAATTGTCCATAATCACTACCTGCAATTGTTCCTGCTCTCTTTACATTCAAAATAGCAATTTTATATTTATTATTTACATTACTACCGTGTGAACGTGTATTAACCTTAAAAAGATTATACCTTGCATTATTAATCAACTGTGATTGAATATATGGAGTTGATGCATTTGCATAACTAACATCTGTAAAATCACCTATACCTCCATACGTAAGTGAACCAGTATGGTCTGCTGAAGTTCCTGTGCCCCATCCATATGAACTCTGATGATACTTAAAGTTCTTATACAAGTATACGGATACAGTTGAAGTTCCTGATTTCTGTACTAACGGATCCGAACTGATTACTTGATCAATATAATCTGCACTTGAAGTGTTAAATGATATTGTATAATTAGCTCCAGATGTACCAGAACCACTAACAGTTAATGTTTGTGAAGTATATGCAGATTCAGGTGAAGCGAGTGAGCAAGATATTAAATTAGCTGTTCCGTTTGAACCACCTCTCGATGGTGCCAATACTGCTACAGTTCTATTAATTGATGCCACTGAACTTGAAAGACCAAGTGCGACAAAATCTGGTGTGTATCCACCTGTATTAAGAACACGAACAATCGTAACTGTTCCTGCACTCTTTAAATATTGTTCTACCGCGTACGGCGTGTAATATCGAGAATCCGTAGATCCAAACATTTCTTCAAACTCTGAGAAATTACTAATTGCTGTTGGAACAAATGCGGGACCCTTAACTGTTGGTCCAACTATACATGCTCCAATGGCTGCAATTCCTGCAGGTAGAAATGATAAATCCCGTTCACGAGTAAATACACCCGGACTTACGATTCTTTCTCCCATTGTTTTTCTCCTATTATATGTTAAAGAATTAGTCTAAATAACTAAATTATATTTGTGTAATTATTTCAACTATAAATATAAAGTAACTTTCTCAAACGATATGTTTGAGGGAGACTATTTTAAACAGTTTCTGATGCTTCTGTTACTTGGGTAGTTGTTGGTGCTGGTGTAAAAACTCCCGTTGTGGGATCTAAATTACCAGGACCATACTTTTCATTCAACGACTTAACAATTTCTTGTTCTTTATCTTGTAACGCACTATAATCACTTTCCATCTGAATTTCAGTTGCATCAAGTGAATCTAATTGTTGTTGAACTAAAAGTTTCTGTACCTTTAATTGTCCAAATTGAGCTGATTTTTCAGAATAACCATCTTGTAACTCACGTAGTGATTGTAATTCTTCATCACTAAATTTAGTTTCTGATGGGGTTGTCTTTTCTTGTACCTTTTTAGCTAAATTGGATTCTTCTTTGACAGCCATAACTTTTTCTCCTTATTATTGTTTATAACTAACTATACTATAAGTATCAAGTAAATTACTCTAATTCACTTTTTTCTTTAAATTTTCTACTTCTTGTTTTAATTCTTTTATGGATTCTACTAATAATGGAATTAATCGTTTGTAATCAACTCCTAAATAACCACTTTTTCTCTTTACTACTACTTCTGGTAAAACTTTTTCTACCTCTTGTGCTATAACTCCAACATCGTGTCCTCTTTCTCGTGCCCAACCAGGTGATTTTTCATTCCAATCAAACTCTACACCCCGAATGTCACCTATCTTATCCAATGAACCTTTAATAACTTGTATATTGTCTTTAAGTCTTATATCAGATGAATTATATGCTACAACATCACCATCTGCTAATACATCTTCACCAATATGTGCATCTTTAGCAATAACTAAATGACCAAACGAACCAGTTGAGGTTGATGAGCCGGAGATGTTGTTATCAAAAATTATATTCCCATCTGGTTTTAATAATATATCTTGATCTGCGTGTATTTCTAAATCTTCTGGGGTTTCGGTATTTGATGCTATATATGTATTTGTTGCATCTGAATCAAAACTTACTTTAGCTTGATTCACCATCATTAAACCAGTTGTTCCCATTTGGAAAATAAGTGTTCCACCAACAGAACAACCCATATTGTTTGTATTTACTCCATAAAATCCCGTATCAGGATCACCAGTAAATGATATGCCTGGAGCACCTACAGTTCCAGTGCCACCTAATACTCTACTTCCCCTAACATTCCCAAACGAACCAGTTGAGGTTGATGAGCCACTTATTATTCCGTTAGCACCACCTGTTAAATGTAATACTGGAACAGTAGAATGACCAGCATGTAATTTTAAAATTTCATCATTAAGAATTATTTTAGTTGTAGTATCACTATCTGAATATCTTTTTATTTTATCTGTATATAATCCAGAAGAATCTTCTACATATAAATTACCACTCGCAGTTATGTTATTAAGATGGGCTGAACTGCCCGATACTATGACTCGTTTCCAATTTGGCATTTAATTTATCTCCTAATCGCGGTTGGCTACTTCCTTTGAAGTCCACTTCCCATCATCTGCCAAAGAGATGGGCCAACATTAGTTATTATGTTTTACTATTAACTTATATTCTTCTCTCAATTTTTGAGTTACTTGTAATACTTTTGGAACATCTTCCATTTTATGTCCTGCGTCTGCTACTATTTTTAATAAAAATTCTAACTCAGGGATTGTCAATGGATGAACATATGCTTTACCCTCTACAATTTTAACTCCACCTTTAGCATTAATTGCCATTTTGTAACCTCTTATCCAATATTAAGCGTAAATCCAAATTTCACCGTCATCTGTGTCTATGTAAATTGTTCCGGCCCCATTAGATGCACCACCATATGTAGGAACTCCCTGACTATCTCCAGCTCCAGTTCCCCGTTCTATTACACCGACATATGAGTCTGGAACAATACCAGTTGCTGTTGGGGATAGACCGGTTTGAAATGACCATTGTTTGGTTCCAGAATCAAATCCTAATGCGTATCCTGCTTGGTCTGCCTGTTTCGTAACAATTATACCACCATCTTTATCTCCTGTTGAACCGCTTGCTAACTGAATGAATTGATCATTTACCGCTAAATTAGCAGTATTAATTGTAGTTACAGTTCCATTAACATCAAGATTACCACCAACTGTTAAATCTGACGATACTGTTGCTACTCCTGTAATATCTACTCCACCAGATCTTACACTCAATACTTCAGAATTATCTATAAAAGTATTTACTTCATTAGCAGTTCCAAATGTAACATATTCTTGACTTGCCTCTGAACCAACTATAAGTGAAGTATTATATATTGATGTAAAAACAGTTTGACCTGCATCTAATGATAATGCAGCTGTTCCACCTTCACTTGCCACAGCTCCACCAAGTCCAGTACCAACAGTTACATCCAATACATAATTTCCAGTTGTATCTGTACCGAGTGCTACTGAATTGGCCTGTATGGTTGCTGCTCCACCAGCTGCGATGTTTATATCACCACTAACATTTCCAAAGATTTCGTCTTCGAAATTACTAAATGTAATTTTCTTTTCTTCATTGGAAGCGTCTGCGTCTGCTACCACTAATAAATCAGCCTGATCTACTGCAGTTAATGTATTAGATAATTCATCAATTTGAAATCCCACACCAGTAAGATTCGAACCATCACCATAAAATCCACTCGATGCGTAAATGGCAGAACCAGTAATATTTGCACTTGAACTAATATGTGATGATGCGATAACAGTTGTAAATGTACCAGCTCGGGCAGTGTCAGCACCGATAATACCATCAATGTTAGTACCAATTAAATCTGTAGCAGTAATCGATGTGGCTGCTGATACCGTACCTAAATCTGCAATTGTGTTTCCAGCGTTTGTCCAGTTATTACTAAATGATAAACTTGAACCATCATCTGCACTAATTGTATCAAGTGCTATATCACCTACATTTGTTATATTACCATCACTAAAAGATGTAGCAGTTGTAGAAGCAATTACTAAAGTTCCATCATCTGTAATTGTATTATCTGTAATAACAGTTCCACCAATCGTAAAATCGGTTGTGGCGTCTATTGTTGTACCTTTAATTGTCGTATGTGAATTGGCACCGATAGCGGCCCCATCGATATCTCCGGCATCTATATCAACACTATCTAAATATGCAGTTCCGTCTATGTATAAATCTTTCCATTCTAATGTAGATGAACCTAAATCAGATCCATTATCGGCCTTTGGAACGATATTCCCACTTGCTGATATTTGGTTAAGTACCGCGGAACTCCCCGATACTACTACTTTTCTCCATTGTGCCATTATTATTCTCCTATATTAAATAAACTCTTAGTTTATCGTTAATAAATATAAACATTCTAAATTATTCTACTTTTCTTCTACTTAAACTGCTAGTTTTT
>Ga0208298_1000540_pt1 | contig 15685 bp, 16 predicted proteins | sample 14BtaG_FD_184088 | JGI IMG/M metagenome (GOLD analysis project Ga0208298, IMG submission 184088) | Marine viral communities from the Subarctic Pacific Ocean - 14B_ETSP_OMZ_AT15311_CsCl metaG (SPAdes) (version 2) | ecosystem: Environmental > Aquatic > Marine > Oceanic | place: Pacific Ocean... | reverse complement strand
TGTTATTGGGAATACTCAGACTTTGTATCGGAATATCGAGAAAATCAGAAAAGAATTCGGAACTATAATACTAGACGAGATGCATCACGTATCTTCTCCGACTTTTGCTAAAATTATTGATACCAGTCATGCTCGATATAAGATTGGGCTATCAGGTACAATTGAGCGCAAAGATGGAAAGCACGTTGTATTTCGAGATTACTTCAGTCCGAATATCTTCAAGCCGCCAAAAGAGAACTTTCTTACTCCGAGCATACACATCTATCGCTCAGAAGTACGTTTTCCGGATGGCGCAAATATACCTTGGGCGAAGCGAGTTAATACTATCGCAAATAATGATGAGTACCGCCACTCCGTAGCTATGCTTGCATCAGCGTACGCGGCACGAGGCCACAAGGTGCTCGTGGTGTCAGATCGAGTTCATTTCTTGAAGAGCTGCGCCGAACTGACTGGTGAGAATTCTATATGTGTTACGGGCGAGGTACCGCACGAGCAAAGAGAAGAACTCATAAGTGAAATCTTACATGGAAGCAAGAATATTTTATACGGCACTCAAGCTATTTTCAGCGAAGGCATATCTGTGAATACATTGAGTTGTCTTATTCTTGCAACTCCTATTAATAATGAGCCACTACTTACACAGCTTATCGGTCGAGTAGTTCGCAAACACGATAATAAAAGAGATCCGGTAATTATTGACATTCATCTCAAAGGCAAGACAGCCCAACGACAAGCATCCAACAGGATGGGCTACTACATGAAACAAGGTTATTCAATTAAACAGCTTTGAACGTAGAAAAATAGTTCTTGACTTTTGCATCAAATGAGAGTATAATATGTTGTTCTATAATTGGGAAAAGATATTTGAATCATCTGAAGGGAACCCTCAGACGATGTATTCCATTGTCAAAATGATGTATCTTAATGAAATACCTAAAAACAAATATGACAAAATTTATAAATATGCTAATAAGAGCTTTATTGGACAGTCCTTTTTACTACATCCAGATGTACTACTGTACAATTCTTATAAGCATAGCTTTCGCGAGATAGCCCAGTATCTTGCTTTAGCTTCTGTCCGCCCTTACGTGGACTATGTAACAACTGGGGAACTTACTCTAGATCTTGACCTTGTTGAGATACCACTAGAGCTTTTTACAGACAACAGCCTACTACATGTAGAAGATGGTAAATTACATTTTTTATATGAAGAAGTCAAACAGGAGAATATACACTAATGGCACTATCATTCAACAAAGCCGCTGGCGGCGCTAAAAAATCTTCCCTTACTTCCTATTCTTACCGCGATGGAGACAACGAAGTTCGTCTCGTCGGAGATGTACTTGCACGGTATGTATACTGGCTAGAAGGTAAAAACGGCAAGAACATTCCTTTCGAGTGCTTGTCTTTTGATCGCAACGAAGAGCGATTTAACAATCTTGAAAAGGACTGGGTACGAGAGTTCTACCCCGATCTGAAGTGTGGCTGGAGCTACGCAATGCAGTGTCTTGATGGCGGTGAAGTAAAAATCATCAACCTCAAGAAGAAGCTCTTTGAAGCTATCTTAACTGCGGCAGAAGATCTTGGGGATCCTACTGACCCAGAAACAGGCTGGGACGTTAAGTTCAAGCGTGTTAAGACTGGACCTTTGCCCTACAACGTAGAGTACCAGTTACAAGTACTCAAGTGCAAGCAACGTGCTCTCAGCGAGAATGAGCTACAAGCAGTTGCAGACTTAAAGTCTATGGACGATGTTATGCCCCGTCCTACTCCCGACGCACAGAAAGCACTTCTTGAAGAGATTCGTGAAGATGCAGCGGGCGATATTGATGAATCTTTGGAAGATGAGTTCAAGATCGGATGATTTTATTTACGGCAGACTGGCATATAAAGCTAGGGCAAAAGAACGTACCTCGTGATTGGGCGATAAAGCGTTATCAATCATTTTTTGAACAAGTACATAGTTTAGAAAAGCAGTGCAATATGCACGTTATTGGTGGTGACTTATTTGACCGTCTGCCGAACATGGAAGAGTTGGAGCTTTACTTTGAGTTTATATCAAAGGTGAGTATCCCAACTCTTATCTATGACGGAAATCACGAAGCTACAAAGAAAAACAAAACATTTTTTACACAGCTAAAGAAAGTATCGCGAGAGATTAACCCACTCGTAAAAGTAGTTGATATGTCATACTACGACAATGACTTTGGGTTTGGAGTACTGCCCTATGCAGATCTTCATCGTAAAAATTCTATTGAACTGTTTGATCCAAAGAAGCCTTTGTTCACTCATGTTCGCGGAGAAATACCTCCACACGTCAAGCCAGAGGTGGACTTAGACAGGTTCGAGGATTTCCCTGTAGTTTTTGCAGGAGACCTACACGCACATAGCAATACTCAACGAAATATTGTATACCCCGGTAGCCCTATGACAACTTCATTTCATAGAAATGAGGTACAGACTGGCTACCTCTTAATAAACCCAAGAGATTGGTCATGGATGTGGGACGCTTTTGAGCTACCACAACTTATTCGTAAAACAGTATCAGACCCAAGTGAGATGATACCAACGGACTTCCATCATACAATCTATGAGATAGAAGGGGACATACAAGAGCTCGCAAACGTAAAAAACAACGAACTTCTTGATAAGAAAGTTGTAAAACGAAGTAGTGAAGCTACTCTCGTAATACAGAAAGACATGAGCATTCAAGAAGAATTAGTAGAGTATCTATCCTATATTTTGGAAATACCAGAAACAAGGATACCAGAAATAGTAGGTATATTTAATGATTACGCTGCAAAAGTTGAAATGGAGTAATTGTTTTAGCTATGGGCCTGACAATGAGCTAGATCTCAGTGATAATACTGTAACGCAAGTTCTTGGCACTAACGGTATGGGCAAGTCGTCCATACCGTTAATTATTGAAGAGGCACTATACAACAAAAACTCGAAAGGTATTAAAAAAGCAGATATACCCAATAGATACGTAAATGCAGGATACCATATACATCTTGAATTTGCGAAAGATGGAAAAAAGTATGATGTCGTTATTGATCGGAAGTCTAGTATTAAGCTTAAGTTGCTGGAAAATGGAGAAGATATTAGTTCTCATACAGCGACCAATACATACAAGACACTCCAAGATATTATTGGAATCGACTTTAAAACCTTCTCTCAGTTGGTATATCAAAACACAAATAGTAGTCTACAGTTTCTTACTGCGACAGATACGAACCGCAAGAAGTTTCTCATTGATCTTCTCCACTTAGAGCATTATGTTCGACTTTTTGATCTATTTAAAGAAGAAGCTCGCAAGAGTACGTTAAATCTTAATAGTATTGAATCGAAAATAGCGACAATTGAAAAGTGGTTAAACGATAACAAATTGAGCGATACATCCATACTGCCTCTGTCTGAAATTTCTATTGAGACGGAAGGTGACGAGAAGGAACTCGCCAACCTTATGGTTGAAATTAAAAATATCTCTGAGAAAAATAAAAAGATTTCTCAGAATAATACTTACAGAGACATGCTGTCTAAGATAAATATCGAAGAAGCACAAAACTGTGAAGTAACCGAGCTACAATCATACGATGAGTTTCAAAGCGAGTTAGGAACCTTAAGCGGGGTCGTAACGGGGTCAAGAACTATTTTACACAAGATGAGTAAATTAGGAGATCACTGCCCCACTTGTGAGCAATCTGTAGATAGTTCTTTTAAACAATCATTAATTGATGCAGAGGCAAGAAAAGTTGCCGAAGCGAGAGAAAGACAAGATGAAATTGAACGAAGAATATCAGAAATTAAACAAAACAATGCAAAGTACCAATCTTCTAGAAAAATTCAACGAGATTGGGAAGAGTTGTTTCGAAGCATTGACAACAATCTTCCGGCATCTCCTTTGGATCCTGCGGAGCTTAAAAGTCGGGCTCGTGGAATTCAGGAGAGAATACAGAGTGCAAAGGATGAACTTGTTCGACTCACACGAGAAAATGAAACAATCACTAAACGAAACACCAGAATCCAAGTAATACTTGAGCAAACAGAAGATTTTGAAAGCGAACTATTTGAACTACAGGAGCTTCTTGATTTAGAAGGAGCAACGGCAAGCCATCTCGAAGTACTAAAGAAAGCCTTTAGTACAAATGGGTTGCTTGCATACAAGATAGAGAATTTGGTAAAAGAGTTGGAAGAACTCACAAATCACTACCTAGCAGAATTATCCGATGGTCGTTTTACTTTGGAGTTTGTAGTATCAAATGATAAACTTAATGTGCAAATCACTGATAATGGTAACATTGTGGATATTCTTGCTCTCTCTAGTGGAGAATTGGCAAGGGTGAACACAGCTACTCTTATTGCGATACGTAAATTGATGAGTAGTATATCGAAGTCTCAAATTAATATTTTGTTTCTAGATGAAGTAATTAACGTCTTGGATGAGACTGGGCGTGAAAAATTAGTAGAGGTACTTTTGGGAGAAGACTTGAATACTTATGTTGTGAGCCACGGCTGGACTCACCCTCTACTCGATAAAGTCGAAGTAGTCAAGTCAGGTAATGTAAGCAAACTGGAGTATTAATGGGACATGCTAGGCGTATGCAAAATAATCGTCGCAGACAAATTTGGGAAATGATAAAGGAGAAAGACAATGAGCGATCCAGAAATGACTCTGACAACAGGCTTCCTGATGGCAGAGAATATGAAACAATACTTGAAGGGCAAGATTCTGTACCACGAAACGAACGTACAAATTTATTTTAAGAATCCTGTAGGTATTGGAGAGCACCCTGATATAATGGCTGCTATTGAAGAAGAGCTTTCAAAAGTAGCAGAGTATAAAGAAAAGTTAGACACGTTAACGCATTTAACGAGGCTACTATGGTAGATAGTAGAGCAAAAGGCGCTAGGGGTGAGTATCTAGTACGAGATATGTTGCGCGACTCTACAGGGCTACAGTTTGAAAGAGTACCAGCATCAGGCGCTCTTGAGTACTTAAAAGGAGATTTGTATGTACCTCATGCAAAGAATCGTTTTTGTATTGAAGTGAAGAACTATGAAAAGTCACCTCTTTCAGATAAAATATTTACAGCACCTAGAACAAACAATTTAATTAAATGGTGGAAGAAGCTAATACAACAAGCAGAAGGCGGCAACCAGGAGCCTTTATTGTTTTTTAAATACAATCGGTCAGAGGTATTTGTTGTAACTGCACTTCTTCCTGAATTCACAGACCACTGGATACATATTGAGTGGTTAGACTGCTATGTACTTCTAGCGAAGACATGGCTAGCAGAAGAAAAAGTAGAGTTTATACATGGCATTTAATCTTACAGATAAGATGATTAATGATGATGCCAACTCTACTCTAATCGTAGATGCTTTAAATCTAGCGTTTCGCTGGAAGCATCAGGGCCGTACTGATTTTCGATACGATTATCAAAGTACAGTAAAAAGTTTGGCTAAATCATATGATTGTAAGGACGTTATCATTACCGCAGATTGGGGGTCATCAACTTATCGTAAGGCGATTGCCCCCGACTATAAGCAAAATAGAAAAGATAAGTTCGCTGAACAATCAGACGCAGAGAGACTCGCATTCGAAGAGTTTTTCGAAGAGTTCGAAGCAAGCCTCGAAGTGCTCGCAGAAGACTACCCAGTCCTTAGATATAAGGGTGTAGAAGCTGACGATATTGCAGCACATTTAGTAAGACACAAAGGTAAGTACGATTTAGAGTATATTTGGTTGATTTCAAGTGACCGAGACTGGGATCTACTCATTCAAGAGAATGTAGGTAGATTTTCATATGTCACTCGACGAGAAGTGAGATTAGATAACTGGAAAGAACATTATGATGTTGACCCAGACCTCTATATCTCAATGAAGTGTTTGACAGGAGATAAAGGCGACAACGTAGCAGGTATTCCTGGCATTGGCCCGAAGAGAGCAACACAGCTCATTGAACAATACGGCGATGCAATGGATATTTATAATGCGGTTCCTATATCAAGTAAATATAAGTACATTCAATCTTTGAATGAAAATGCAGAACAATTGCTCGTCAACTACGAGTTAATGGATTTAATTACCTACTGCGATGATGCAATAGGTGCAGACAATATTGAAGATATTGGGCGAGTGATAAATGAATATAGAAATTGATTTTAGACGAGACCGCTATCTCTCTGAGTTTAGTATAAAAACTCTACAAGATAGATACTTAGTAAATGGAGAAGGTTCTCCACAGCAGGCCTTTGCTCGTGCAGCAGAAGCCTTCGCGGACGACGAAGCCCATGCTCAACGACTGTACGACTATGCTAGTAAATTATGGTTTATGTTCAGTACCCCTATTCTCAGTAATGGCGGGACTAAGCGTGGTTTACCTATTAGTTGCTTTCTCAATTACGTGGATGATAGTAGGAGAGGTATTACGGACCACTATACAGAAAACGCTTTTCTTTCTTCTGTTGGCGGCGGGGTCGGCGGGTACTGGGGAGATATACGTTCAGTTGGTTCTAAAACCTCTAATGGATCGGAGTCTACCGGCGTAATACCTTTTATGAAAGTTGTAGATGCAGAAATGCTCGCATTCTCGCAGGGAGTTACCCGTCGGGGAAGCTACGCGGCATATCTGCCGATGAATCATCCCGAAATCGAGGAGTTCTTAGATGTACGAAAGCCTACTGGCGGTGATATTAACCGTAAGTCGACTAATCTTCATCATGGAGTTGTTATTCCTGATGCTTTCATGGAGCTGATTGAAGGAGCGACAAAAGAAGAAGGATTTGATGATAGTTGGGAGCTAACCGATCCTCATTCAGGGCATGTAACAAAAACTGTATCAGCGAAGACACTTTGGGTAAAATTGATACAAAACCGTGTCGAAACTGGCGAGCCTTACATTATGTTTGGAGACACAGTACAAGAAGCACTTCCAGATTGTCAGAAAGACTTAGGACTACAAGTACACCAATCTAATCTATGTAGTGAGATTACACTTGTTACAAACGAAGACCGAACAGCAGTATGTTGTCTATCAAGTGTAAATCTGGAGGAGTATGACTCTTGGAGCAGTGATCCTCAATTTATTCCAGATCTAGTACGAATGTTAGACAATGTACTTACTTACTTTATTGCTCATGCTCCAAATGAGCTGGAGAAAGCACGTTTCAGTGCGGAGAAGGAGAGAAGCATTGGCTTGGGGGCGATGGGGTTCCATGCCTATTTACAACGGCACAACATTCCGTTTGAATCGGCAATGGCGAAAGGACGTAATATGGCTATGTTCTGGCACATTAAGTCAGCTGCGGAGACTGCTAGTAGAGCTCTTGCAGTGGAGCGCGGAGAAGCGCCTGATGCACAAGGCACAGGTATGCGTAATTGTCACTTGTTGGCTATTGCTCCAAACGCTTCGAGTAGCATTATCTGTGGCAACACTAGTCCTAGTATCGAGCCTTACCGTGCTAACGCATACACACAGAAAACTAAAAGTGGTACCTCTCTACAAAAGAACGAGTATCTCGAAGATCTTCTCCGAGAGCTAGGAATGGATAATGATGAAGTTTGGAAGAGTATTGTTACAAATGGTGGATCAGTAGCACATCTAGATTTTTTAGATGACTGGACAAAAGATGTGTTTAAAACCGCAGTAGAAATTGATCAACGCTGGGTAATTGACATGGCATCAGACCGGCAAAAACACATTTGTCAGAGCCAGTCTCTGAATGTCTTCTTCCCTGCAGACGTATCAAAACAGGAGCTTCATGCTATACATATGCAGGCATGGAAGCAAAAAGTAAAAACGTTGTACTACTTACGAAGCGAAGCCTACAAGCGAGCAGAAAAAGTATCCGACGAGGCACTGCGTCAACGTATATTCGATTCCATGGATGAAAGTGCGTGTCTGGCGTGTGAGGGATAAAATATGGAAGTAGAAATCTATGGATCAGAAGGATGCGGTTTTTGTGATAAAGCCGTAGAACTTGCAGAAGAGTTGTGTATTGATTACACTTATATTGATGCAAATAAAGCAGTACAAGAATTTAGTAGATTATTTCCCGGCGCTAAAACTGTTCCTCAAATACGTGTGAACGGTGAGTGGGTCGGAGGATACAGCGACTTCGAAGAAGTCATGGAGTACATTTAATGAATCTTCTCACAGAAAGAGAATACTACAAACCCTTTAATTACCCTTGGGCATTTGAGCACTATAAAACCCAACAGCATATGCATTGGTTACCTGATGAAGTTAACCTTGCAGATGATTTGAGAGACTATCGTGAAAAACTTACGCCAGGTAACAAACAGCTTATTAACCAAATATTTAGATTCTTTACACAGGCCGATGTTGATGTATGTTGTGGTTATGCCAAGCATTATCTACCTACATTCAAACAGCCTGAAGTAAGAATGATGCTTTCTGCTTTTGCCGCGATGGAAGCAGTGCATCAAGAAGCATATTCATTACTCCTAGAAACTCTCGGGTTTGGAGATGATGAGTACCAAAAGTTCATGGAGCATAAAGCTATGATGGACAAGCATGAGCACTTGTCTAACTTTGGTATGGATACCAACATGAACATCGCAAAGACTATGGCAATCTATAGCGGCTTCACAGAAGGCGTACAATTGTTTAGTAGTTTTGCGATTTTGCTCAACTTCCCTCGTCACAACTTAATGAAAGGCATGGGACAAATCGTTACGTGGTCTATTCGGGATGAAACACTCCACGTAGAAGGTATGTCTCAGCTATTCCGAACTTTCATTGCGGAGAATCCTGAGTTGTGGAATGACGAGTTGAAGTATGAAATCTACTGCGCTGCAGAGCGTACTGTAGAATTAGAAGATGCTTTTATTGATCTGTGTTTTGAGGGTGCGGACGTACCAGATCTCACAGCGGGAGAAATCAAAGAGTATATTCGATACATTGCAGACCGAAGACTTCTTGGCCTAGGAATGAAGAAGATTTTTGGTAGCGAAGAGAACCCTTTACCGTGGCTTGACTATATGTTAAATGCGGTAGAGCACACTAACTTTTTTGAAAATCGTGCCACCGAGTACGCTCGAGCAAGTACTACGGGTAACTGGCAGGATATATTTAAATAGGATTCTATTATGACAGATATACAAGAAAAACCCACTCTAACTTTCAATGACAAAAATTATGTTCTTGAAGATCTGAGTGATGCAGCAAAGTATCTTGTGGGCCAACTTCAAGACTTAGCACAGCAAGGGCAAGCGACTCGCGCTCGCCTTGATCAAATCGAAGTTGCACGAGAAGGCTTTAACGCTCGTCTAGAAGAGGAGCTTGGCAAGGACTCTGAGGAATAGTTATGCAGATTATAAATGAAAATGACGTTCCTACAGTTGTAATTGGTGGAGAGCATCATGAAATTGAAAAAATGAATGAAGCTTCCAAGTATTACGTAGATCAAATTCATGATCTAAATATGCAATTAAGACAGATAAAAGGAAAAGCTCACCAATTTGAAATAGCAAGATCCGGCTTTATCAATTTATTGAAAGAAGAAATCGCTATGCAAAATGAACTTATGAAGGGAGGCGAAGATATGCCTGCTGAAGAGGCACCAGAAGGTGACGAAGGTCAAGAATAATGGTGTAAGTATTCCCTTACTTCCAGAGGAAGAATGGGAAGAAGAAGGAGGTCATATGGGGTATAAAGAGCCTGTAGTACCACCGCAAGAGCCTACAAGCTCTGCAGTAGACTACAGTAACTTATCTGAGGTAGCAATTTCGTACCTTGCTCAAATTCAAGACTTGCAAGAACAATTAGAGCAAGAGAATTTGAAAGTACAAAGACTTGAAATGGCTATACGAGGTTTTAGTATGGCATTACAAGAAGAGTTAGAAGGGGCTGAATAGCCCCTTTTTTATTAGAAAGTATCCAAGTTTGTAACATAAGTTTGAGTGTATAAAGACTGTGCAGGAGTGCTTACCGTCAGTCCTGCATTCTGAGAAAGCCCACTCGTAGTGTAAAGAACCTTAGTACTATCTGTAGTATGTTGTGCTTCATTCGAAGTTGAACTGCTAAAATCGCCTAATTGTAATTGGTACACGGGATCAGTGCCGAGCGCTGTTTCATTGTAAGCCGTACCAGGATCAATAGAAGTAATAAGTGTATCCGGTTTGGAGCTATTGTTGTAATAATTTGAGTATTGATCCCTATTATTCGTCAGTGTAATGAGCTTTCCTTCGCTATTCAGCGCTGTAGCCACCGCCGCAACATTAGTAAGTCCGTTCCCTCTACTAATAAAGTTATTTTCCATTTCTCGATAGTTATTGTTATAAAGTTTCATATATCCTGCACGCCATTGATTAGCAACTGTAGTTCTATTAGCAGTAACAGGAATATAAGCATTATAAGAACTATCTACAGCTACTTTTCGTGCTGACCCGTTTACAGCAAATTTTGGGTCTGCGTCGTTTTGTTGAGGAATATATGTATATATAGTATCCCCAATTTTACTTCCAGTAGTTGCATTAATAAAATCTATTCGAAGAGTGTTTCTCGAATTAGAGCCCCCAAGAGTAGTGTATTCATCAGAAATTACTGCTAGTTTAATGTTGGAGACTTGAAAATACAAACCCATGCCGTACATGGAAGGATTCCCCGTAGTATCCGTGGGAGACGCCTGTCTTCTCCAAGTTGTTGAACCATTCGAAGAAGCAACTTTATACACTGCAGGAGCTCGCCTATAGGCTCCTCCAGCCACTCGAACACTGTCGTTTCCCATAAGGTAAACATAGTTATTATCTGCGCACGCTAGTGATATGTGGTTGTCTTCACGGTCAGTTGACGTTGAGCCAATTTCTTTTTGCCACTGAACAGTTCCAGAGGTATTAAATTTCATTAATAATAAATCGCTACCCCCTGAGCCTCCAGATAAGTCGGTATATGAAGAAGTACCTGCTACAAAAATAGAGTTATTGTCGGGAGAAACTACAACGTCATATAACTTAGTAGGATAACTATTACTGCCTGAGTCAATTCTTCGTTGCCAAGAGATTGCTCCAGCAGTTGTAAACTTAATTAAATTCGCACTTCTTCTGTAAGAGCTGCTAGTGTCTTCTGAATGCCCTACTACATAAATATTATCATTACCATCTATAGCAATATTCGTAAACGTGTATCTTCCACTTGATCCATTACCACTGTCAAAATACAGTTGCCTCCACTGTACTGCGCCGTCCTTATCAATTTTGTATATAGCTGCTCGGTGAACTCCCATTCGCTCCTGGCCTACTACATAAATATTATCATCGCTATCTAGAGCCATGGAGTATGGAGCCACGCCGCTAGAGGTCTGAGAAATAGTTAGTTGCCACGCACTTGAGAAAGCTAGCTCGAAAGACGCAGTTGCAGTAACATCGTTTGCACCATCTGATGCAGTAAAGGTTACTCCAAATGTTCCTGCATTAGCACTGTCGGTACTCGGAGTAATAGTAAATACATTTGCAGACTGAGTAATAGTCGCAGTAGACCCTAAAGTACCTGTAGTAACTGCATGACTCCATGTAAGAGTTCCTCCTTCGGGGTCCGCAGAGCTAAGAGTAATAACAGTGGCTGTTCCATCGTCAGCTAAAGTATAAGAAGAATTTAATCCTGTTATTGCTGAAGGACTTTGATTTGCTATAGTAAAGGATGCACTTGCAGTAACATCATTCACACCGTCTGAGACAGTAAAGGTTAGTTCAAATGTTCCACTAGAGTTGGTTGTTGGAGTAACCGTAAATACATTTGCAGACTGGCTGACTGTAGCATTTCCTAGGGCTCCAGAAGTAACTGCATAGCTCCATGTAAGAGTTCCTCCTTCTATATCCGTAGAGCCTAAAGTAATAACCTCAGCGGGGTCGCCAGCATTTAAAGAATATGAAGCACTTAAACCTGTTATTGCAGTAGGAGGCTCATTCTGCAAAGCTGTTCCTGCCCAGCCTGTACCATCCCATGCAACAAGCCTCTGAACGCTTGTTAAGTATGCAAGGTCTCCTTCAGTATTTCCGGTTGTGGGAAGACTCCCGTAATTTAAGTATACTGGAACTCCCGCCGCTGCATCTACAAATTCAAGAGCTGTAGCACCTGAATTAACTGCTACGCTTTTACCTCCTGCATTTGTAAAGTCTGAAGGAGTATCTGTTAAATTCGTGAAAGTAGTAATAGGTCCGCCAGAAGTTGCCGTTGTACTCCATGAACTTAAAGTTGAACTATAATAATACGTAATTCCGGCTACAACTACGGTATCTCCGTTTGAAGGATTGTTAGGAAAATTTACTGCCATTGTTTATCTCCTTATGATAGATCTTCGTAGTCTGAAGTCAGTGTTGCAGTACCCGTAGTGTTTGTAAGAGAGCTGCCTGCCCAGTTTGAGTCGTTTGTTACAGTGGAGCCAGTAGTATTGGTACTCTGAGAATAGTCATACTGTGAATTAGATGTAATATTTGTAGGCGTTCCCGTAGTCCACGTAATATCTGAGTTTAGGCCAAGAGTAGTATTGGTAGCAGGAACACTGCTCGGATTCATAGACATAATTCCAAAACTTTGAGTAGATGACCCTGCTTCTAACAATTGAAAAAGACAGAGCAGCTTTCCAGAGCTTGTAACTAAAACATTTTTAGCGTAAATACCATTACCATTAGTACTTGAAGGAAAGCTTAATGTTCCTAACCAAGAGCTGGTCGAAGGAGTAGATTTATTATACTGTATAACCGCTGCCTGATAGCCTATAGTACTCGATGTACTAGAATACTTTATGCCAAAACCTGCATATATCGAAGTAGAGTCTGTTGTAGGTCTATGGCTTCCATCTACATATATATTAGGTTCATTGGCTGACTGCCCGTACCATACTCTCATAGCTACAGCGGTAAAAGTCGGATAATTGCTACCTACCGAATACCCTCCGTAGTGACTCCCCCACAATCCTAGCATATCACCGGCAATATTATGATCTGGTTTATATAATAGATAGCTAAATTCATTTGTTCCCGCTGCTGTTCCTCTTCCTAAGCTCGAACAGTTGCCTGAAACACCGTTAGTATGCCATATCCGTTGATTTTGATAACGAGCATGCCAAAAACTACCATCACTAAACAGAGTTGCAATGCCTGCAGCATCTACATTATTATTATCATTATAAGGAATAGTGTAACGGAACGAAGGATGTTGTATATACCAGGCTGAGCTTGTATCATGTGGAGCTATAACGTGTCCTGCACCTCCGAACCAATCCTGAGCGTCTGTCTGTCCTGAAACTTTACTCCATTGAATAGTTCCAGAAGTATTTAGTGCATGCAGTGAATGTCCTCGACCTCCTGCAACTATTCCAGACTGGTGCTGGTAGTTTAATACTATAGTACTATCATCTGGACTAACTGCAATATGATTAACTTTATCAAAAACGCTATAGGTCCCTGCTGAAGATACTAATTTTTTTGCCCACTGTACGGTTCCCGAAGTATTATATTTTATTACTATAGCCGCATTTGGATTTCCTACATATGCTCCTCCCACATATATATTGTCATTGCTATCTATTGCGATGGAGTAGAGATACGTAGCTGTAGCATTGGTTTCTGTACTTTCAAAAAGTTTTGTCCATTTTAAAGTACCGTACTTATTTATTTTAGTTATACGTCCTATACTACCTGATCCAGTGTCTCGATTTCCTACAATATAAATATTATCATCGCTGTCTATTGCCATCTGAGAAGTAAACAAACCCGTAGACGATTCATAGTATTCGCCAAACCACTCTTCTGAAAAACCAAGTGTAAATTCACTTACTTTACTCGATACATGAACTCCGTCAGAAGCTTTAAATCTTAAATTAAAACTTCCTGCATCCGACTGAGTAGTTGTTGGAGTAATCGTAAAAGTACCTCCACTATTCGTAATTGTAGCTTGCGATTGGTTCGATGGACTCGTATCATGACTATACGTAATATCAAACCCTTCTGGGTCTGTAGCGGCTACTGTTACAGTCGTAGCAGTTCCATCTGTCGCTAAAAAGTAACTATCGTTAGGGCTTGTAGTAAGCTCCGGAGTTTCGTTTGCTCCTGAAGAAATACGATCCCATGCTGCACCGTTGTAAATGTAAAGTGCGTTTGTGTCTTCCGCGTAAGCAAGCTCCCCTTCGGAAGGACTTCCGGGAAATGCAGCAAAGTTTGTGTAGTTTGTAACTCCGCTACCACTACTTGCATCTACAAATTCAAGAGCTGTAGCACCTGAATTAACTGCTACGCTTTTACCTCCTGCATTTGTAAAATTTGTAGGAGTATCGCTCAATCCTACAAAAGTGCTAGAGCCTCCGCCGGAAGCTCCAGTCCATGCTGTTTTTGTTGCGCTGTATGTATATGTAACTCCTCCAAACTCGTGAGTATCTCCATCTGAAGGGTTACTTGGAAAATTCGTTGCCATTATTTATCTCCTTACTTAGATTTCATCAGCAGTGGTGTTTCCACTCCATGTCTTGGTATTGTCTTGCCAGGATGACGAGTGGTTTCCTGTAGTAAAGGTTATGGTGTTTAATGTAGGATTCCAAGTATTTGTGGAATATCCAGTAGAAGCAGTAGTATTATCAGGGGTAAAACTACTAATTGCTATATCATTGTTAGGCCCAAAACTGGATCCAAAATTACTTACCATATCCGTATTTAAACTAGCGACAATGGGAGTACTTTCAACTCCGTCTTCTCTAAGTGTAGTAACTAGTAGTATACGGTCAGAAGTTTTGGTTATAGCAGCTCTGCTGTATGCTTCTGCTAATGCGCCCCCCATCTTAAGACCAGATACAAAATTCAAAGAAGAGCTATATTTCAGCACAGTAGAGTAGTAGTGGTATGCTCCTTGGCCAGAGTTATAGTCTGCTGTTGTCCCGCCTATATAAAGATCGTTTGTGCTTGAGTCAAGTGCAATATCACCGCCTTGAAAATATTCAGGATCAGTGCCATTTCCATTTCGTGAAACAACTTGATCTGTGAGAGTTCCGGAAGAATTTAGTTTAAATATAAATAGATGTTTTGCATTATTGCTTCCACTTGTATAAATTTGCGAGTCCGAGTAACCCGTCATATAAACATTTTCGCTACTATCAAGTGCAATTGACTTAGACCCCATACAATACGCTTGAGCAGTACTTGAGCTGTGAGTAAAGTATCGACCCCATGTAAGAAGTCCTCCGTTTGTAATTTTAAGCACAGCCATTTGATAGGAGCCAACAGTCTCTCTAACTCCTCCATTCATATACAAGTGGGTATTTGTTGCAGTACATCCGCCAACGTTTTCAAAGTTGTTTAAAGCTCCGTTTATGCTTCTTTGCCATTGCAGAACTCCGGAAGAGTTCCATTTTGTAATAAGCATATCGTTCACAGTATTATTAGAAGTTCCACCACTGTTGTATGCCCATCCAATAGCATAAATATCGTTACCGTTGGGAGAAACTGTTACAGATTGAAAAGTAGCATGAGGAGTGCCTACAGGCGAGCCAGAATGAGCGAGATATTTGTCCCACTGCAGTACTCCTGAAGAGTTGTATTTTAGTATAAAAGCTGTTCTTGTACCCGTATCTAAATGACCTGCTGAGGTTCCAGTTACATAAATATTATTGTCATCATTTGGATCTACAGCTACTCCTCCTGCCCACAGATCTCTATTGCTCGCAGTAG
>Ga0208298_1000539_pt1 | contig 15722 bp, 9 predicted proteins | sample 14BtaG_FD_184088 | JGI IMG/M metagenome (GOLD analysis project Ga0208298, IMG submission 184088) | Marine viral communities from the Subarctic Pacific Ocean - 14B_ETSP_OMZ_AT15311_CsCl metaG (SPAdes) (version 2) | ecosystem: Environmental > Aquatic > Marine > Oceanic | place: Pacific Ocean... | reverse complement strand
AACGGCAGTTATCTAAAGGTTGGGGGGCTTCGGCTCCCCTTCCCCACTAACAGGAGGGCAATATGGCCGCTGGTGATACTTCACTCTCAATCTGCTCAGATGCTCTAATCCTGTTGGGTGCCGCGCCCATTTCTTCTTTTACAGAGGGAACTGATGCGGCCCAAGCCTGCGATAGATTATACCCAGATCTAAGAGACACAATTTTATCAAATTATCTTTGGTCATGGAGTGTTAAAAAAGAGCAACTAGCAAGGCTTGCAACAACCCCTGTTGACGAGTGGAAGTATGCTTATCAAATGCCAGGCGATATGCTTTCCGGTGTTATAGCATTATTCAAGGGGTCTGGAGTTGGCGAGCTTCCAGTTAGATATGGCTGGGAAGTTTACGGCGATGACGTTTATACAAACTTTGAAGAGGTTTATATAGACTATCAAGCCACAGTAGACGAAAGTAAAATGCCGCCTTATTTTGTTGAACTGCTTACTTATGCGTTGGCTTCTAAGATTGCGTTTGTGATAACGGACCAGATTTCTAAAGCTGATTATTTCCGAGCTGAGGCTTACGGATCTCCAGGTGAGGCGGGTCGCGGTGGCAGAATGAGAGCGGCTATGAATGTTGATGGTCGTGGAAAGCCGCCGCAAATCATTGAGGACTACTCTTTAATTGATGTGAGATACTAAAATGCGGGTCATCCAGTTCCAGACCAATTTCTCGGTTGGCGAGCTTGATCCGCTTATTCGTGCTAGAACGGATCTACAGCAATATCAGAATGCCCTAGAAGAGGCGACGAATGTAATCATTCAGCCTCAAGGTGGATTTAAACGCCGTGACGGGTTAGAGTTTATTTATAACTTTGGCTCAACTTTCACAGACTTCAAGGTTATTCCCTTTGAGTTCAGCGTAAACGATAGTTATTTTTTAGTGTTTGTGAACCAGCGCATCTATGTATTCAAGTCTGGAGTGTTGCAAACAAACATAAACGCATCTGGCAATGATTATATTGCAGCGACAGATATAACGACTGCCATGCTCGATGAGATCAACTACACGCAAGCGGTTGATACGCTCATTCTTTGCCATGAGGATCTTCAAACAAAACGATTGGTAAGAAACGGCGATACGTCTTGGACGCTGGAGAACTTGCCGTTAATCAATCTGCCGCAATATCCTTATGCGTTTGATACTCACCAGCCAAACTTTACGATTACGCCCAGCGCATCGACAGGCAATATTACGATCACTGCATCTGCCGTAACGACTGACACCGGCACAGCACAGGCGGGTGGCGCAGATACAATTACGCTCAAATCATCAACATCATATAGCGTCGATGATGAGCCTAATGGAATGTTCATAACCTTAACATCTGGCACTGGCTCTGGCCAAACGCGCCATGTTGAGGACTATGTTGCTTCCACAAAGGTTCTTACGGTTTATCCCGCATGGGATACGGCTCCAGATGCGACAACAGGCTATAAGGTAGAGGCATTTGCTCCTAGTGCTGTTGGTGAATATGCTCAGGTTCTCAGCACCTTTGGTCGCGCTCGATATGTAGAGTTTGTTTCTGCCACAGAAATGAAGGCTGTTGTTGAGGTCAACTTCTTTGACACCAGCGGAATTACTGCCGGTAACTGGGAAAGCGAGCATGGCTATGAGGATGTATGGTCAAACACTCGCGGGTGGCCAAAGTCTGCTGCATTCCATGAGGGCCGGTTATACTTCGGTGGATCTAAGTCGCGACCCAATACCGTATGGGGTTCTGGCGTTATAAACTACTTTGACTTTAATCCTGGCACCGGCCTCGATGATGAGGCGGTAGAAGCAACAATCAACACCAACCAGCTTAACACGATTGTTAATCTATTCTCAGGCAATGACTTCCGCATCTTTACAACCGGCGGTGAGTTTGTTGTTCTCCAGACTGGTGATAATCCTATTACACCGGCATCGTTCTTTGTTCGGCCACAAACGCGGCTGGGTGCAAAAACTGGCATTCCGATTGAAGATCTTAATGGTGCATCTGTGTTTATTCAGCGCCAGGGTAAATCTATCAATGCGTTCCAATTTGGCGATACTACTGCATCGTACCAGGTGCAGAACATTTCTGCTCTCAGCTCTCACTTGCTAAAAGATCCTGTTGATATGGCTGCGCGTCGAGCGGCGTCAACAGATGAGTCAGATCGTTTGTTTGTTGTAAATGCAACAGATGGATCGATGGCGGTGTATTCTATTCTAGTTGGCCAGAACGTAATTGCTCCTAGTAGGTTTACAACTGACGGTGAGTTTGTTGCTGTAGGTGTGGAGATTGCTGACGTTTATGTAATAGTAAAGCGTACTATTAATGGCGCTGCAAATTACATGCTAGAGAAGTTTAGCCCAGACTTAACGCTGGATAGCGCCAAGAGCGGCGGTGCTGCTTCCTCAGTGACTATGAATCAGCTACAGGGCAAAACCGTATCGATCATTCGTGATGGCATTATAGAGCCTACTCAGGTCGTGCCAGCATCTCCTTACACGATTACCTTCGCAACGGCGGCAGCATCCAGCTATCAGGTAGGATTGGACTACACTGTTACAGCTCGAACAATGCCAGCCGAGCCGGTGTTATCTTCTGGCTCGGTGCAGGGATTTAAGAAGCGGATCATACAGGTTGATGCTATTATCAATGATACGCAAGACATGACTATCAACGGCAAGAAGGTTTCGTTTAGGAACTTTGGTGAGGACGTTCTGGATATAGCGGTGCAACCGTTTACTGGCACTAAGACTGCTCACGGCTTGTTAGGATATACTGGCACTGGACAAATAACGATAAGCCAATCTGTGCCATTGGCCATGACCGTTCTGGGTCTTGAGTATCGTTTAAGTGTGGGGAATTGATATGGCTGTTTTAGCTCCATTAGCAACGGCGGCAACAGGTTTAGCGGCCAGCGGTGGGTTCCAGCTTGCTATGGCTGGGGTTTCTGCTGTTGGTCAAATGGCAGCGGGTGCTGCCCAGCGCAGACAATATGAGGCGCAAGCAAGACAAGCAGAGCTTCGCGGCAGATCTGAAGCCATTGCATATAAGCAAAGGGGCGCTGATGCTTTACGCAATCTAAACGAAACGCTTGCTGCTGTTATCTCTCGATCGGCGGCTGGCGGTGTAGATCCTACATCTGGATCTGCTGCGACTTTACAGAGATATGCTTTAGCTGAAGGCGCAAGAGAAAAGGCTATCGCTCAGGACAACGCTCTTATGGCTCTCGGCCAGGCCAGCACTCAGGCGGGCATTTATCAATCTGCTGGTCGTGCAGCACAATTAACATCTTATGTTTCTGCTGCGGGTACGCTCGGACAGGGTGCATATAGATATGGACAACTACAAGGTTAAGACATGGCTATTCTTCCCAGATATCAGCGTATCGGTTTACAAACCCGCCAGCCTCAACAGTTGGACTTTGCCGCTACGCGGGAACAAGCCAGGCTTGGCCAAACCATTTCTCAGCAAGTTGATCGTATGGCTGACTTTGCCTTCAGAGAAGCATCTGCGGCTGCTGCGGTAAGAGGGCAAGAGCGCGTTAGAGAAGAGGGCGCCCGTCCTACTCTTGCAGCAATAGAAGAAGCCGGTGGCCCTTCTACGATTGCAGAACGTGCAGCATATGCTTTGGGTAGTCGTGTGGCTGTTGCTGAAATACAAAACGAAGCTGAGATCGAGATCATGCGCGTTTTGGCAGAGGGTGAAAGAAACGAAACGCCCTTTACTGCTATCCAGACGCAGCTTGCAGATATTAAGGATGGCTATTCTGCGTCACTAGATACAATAGACCCAGAGGCAGCATTGATGTTGCAGACTAGGTTATCCTCTGCGTCTGTTAAAGCAGAAGAGAGATATTCAAATTATTATGTAAAGTTACAGGCATCAAAGGCTAAGGCCAAAGTAAATAACGCTGCTGATGTTCAGCTTGAAATGGTTGTTGGCAATGCAATATTGCCTGGCCATAATGCCGAAAAGATAAGAATTGATATTGATGTTAGTCTTGATTTACTGGCGGGTTTGGGTGCTGACGATGCAACGCTTATCGCCTTTAAAGAACAAGCGTTTAATGCCGCTATAAAAGAAAATACAATTTACAGATTCAATACAGCGGATCTTGATACTCAGGCTGAGATGCTGACTGGCATGGAAACAAAGCCTGTTGCTGGTATGTCTTTAGCGCAAACTCAAACTCTGCGTAAGCAACTTCGAGCTGACTACAATTCTAAATTGCGTGTTACTCAAGGCGAGGCCGCGGCTGTTGTCGCTGATGTCAATGAGCAAAGCCGCATATTAGCATTGGGCGGTATGCCTTCGCAGAAAGAAGTATTAACGCTGAGAGAGCGAGCTGACGCTGCCGGTGATTATGGTGCGGGCGCAAGGGATGCTGTCGGACGCTTACAGTTTAACATGGAAAAGGCTGCTGCATTTCGTAAGATGACGCCAGAAGATCTAGCCGCTGAGGTGCAAGCCCTTAGCCAGGGTCTTGAAGGTATGGGCGAGGCTGGCATTGATACGCTCATAGAAGCTGAAACATTAAAGGTTGCACGGGCGTATCTAACTGCCGCTGAAGCCGGTGTAGAAAAAGCTCAAACAGCTCGCAAAGCAGAGTTCAAGCCCATTGTTGATAACCTGGCGAATGAGATTGCAGACTTCCAAAAGATAGTTGATTCCGGTCGCGCTGTGGAAAGTGGAGATATTGCAAAGTTAATTAAAGCTGTCAGCAATGTTCCAGAAGATCTAAGGCAAGATCTTACTGAAGATGTTATGGCATTAAACATAACAAGCGCTACTGCTGAGGCTGTAGGAAACATGACGCCAGCCGAAGCTGCTGGATACATTAGATCCCTCGGAGCGGGCATTGAGGGCATTGGCGATGCTGGATTAGATACTCCGGTCGAGATAGAAACATACGATCTTGCGAAGAAAATGTTTTCTGGCATGGAGGCAGAACTAAAGAAAGATCCTCTGTCATACGCTATGCGCGTTGGTCTTAATGATGCAAATGGCAATGCTATTGAAATCACACCGATTGATTTTACAAACCCAGATGCAACAATAGAAACTATGAAGAAACGCATAAATGATGCGACTATTGTTTCCTCTAAGTATTCAACGCCGGTAACGTACTTTACGCCGCAAGAAAGATCTATGCTGGCTGAAGTTATGGATGGTGCCGATCGCTCTCAGCGTATGTTTATATTAGGTGGTATTGTTGATGGCGGTGGCCAAGCCGCTCCTGATATGATGGCTGAAATATCTAAGACTGCTCCAGAGTTTGCCGGTATTGGTGCGCTGGTTGTAAACGAAAGAATGGATGCGGCTAACTTTGCATTGCGTGGAATGGATAAGTTAAAAGGTGGATATAAACCGCCTGAGTTTACCGCTTCAAATACAGATGTATTATTTAACGCAAAAACCACTGAGGCTTTACGTTACCTGCCAAATACAATTGGAATTACTAGAGAGGTAGCTACAGCAATCTATGCTGACATGGCTAACACTAACAATTTACAAGACTTCAATGAAGATCTTTGGGAACATGCCATAGATCTTGCCCTTGGAGCTGATGGAGCTGGCAATGGTGGTATTCAAGAAGTCCGTGGTGCAAATACACTTGTACCGCCAAACCTAAGCTCTGATGATATTGAAGCAGCATTAAAGGCAATGACACCGGATAGCATAGCTGCCGCTTCTGGCGGTCAAGTTTTAAGCGCAGAATATGCAGAAGAAATATCTGGCCGTGGAATGTTTAATTATGACAATAATTACAAGCCGATATCATATGGTGGGAATAACTTTGTCCTAGTATACGGAGATCCTAGTACTGGCGAGCCTATATATGTTTTTGATGAAACTGGTAGTGCTTTAACTTTTGATATGCAGAAGTTAGTTGAGGCCACTCAATGAACTTTGACCAACCCGATCCGCTAGACATCCTTCCCCAGCAAGGCTTGCAAGCGCCACCTGGTACGCTTACGGAAAATCTTACGACTGCGTTTGATGTTGCTCGCTTCAACGGTGGATCTGGCGCAAACAGCAAAGCATTTACTATGCTGGAGGTCTGGGGGCCGATCGTAGACCTAGCCAATCAAAACGGCGGTGACTTTGAAAACCCTGGCATATATCTTAGCAGTAGCTTGTTTGATACAAGTGCGCCTCGCGTTTATGAGAGGCAAACCCAAGAGCTTTATTCTTGGATGGCAGAGAACAGACAATCATTGCCGCCAGAGCTACAAGATATAACGCCTGATGTAATCGATCAGCGCACTAAAGACTTTGTGCAATCTAAGCAGAATGAATTAGCAGAGCTTGCTAGAACAAATCCTGACCTGGCTAGTGCATCTGCTCGCTTTATTGGCTCTATGGGTTCAGCGTTTGGTGATCCGGTAACGCAAGCCACAATGCCGTTTGGCGGTTGGTCTAAATCATTCTGGAAAAACGTAATGCAGAGCGCCGCTATAAATGCTGGCGTTGGTGCAATTACTGAGGTTGATGTTGCCAAGTGGTATAATGAGCTTGATCTGGAATACAGCTATCAAGACTTTCTGGCAAATGTAGCTATCCAAGGCGCATTCGGTGCAGCATTGCCTGTTGCTGGTCGCGGTATAAGAATGACTGCGGAGCAAGCTAAGAAAGGCTGGGAAGTATTATCTGGAAAAGGTCGCAATCCTATTAGCCCAGAAGATCAAGCCCTGGTTGATGTCCTCCAAGCACAAGAGGAAGTGGTTGCCAGTAATCCGCTAGAAACGCCGCAAGATTCTAATGTGGCAGAGTTTGAGCATCAGAGCCGCTTAACTGCCGCACAAGCGGCGATAGAGAACAATCAAGCGCCAAAGATAAGCCCAGAGCCAAACGCGCCTATAAAACCTTCTGTAGCGGCTGAGGCAGCAGATAATCTTGATGGCGTTCTATACACCTTAGATCCAGATATGATTGAGGTTGATGCTAAGACGTTTCAATTTAAATCTGGCGGTGATGAGTTTGGCGTAACAGAAAGACTGCAAGGTGTAACAACCTGGGATAAATACAAAGCTGGTGTTGTAACGGTGTATGAATACGCCGATGGCCGCATGGCTATTGCGGATGGCCACCAGCGTCTAGGTCTAGCAAAGCGCATTCGATCACAAGATCCTTCTCAGGATGTAAAGGTTATCGGGTATAAGCTGCGCGAGGTTGACGGAATCAGCCCAGAAGAGGCGCGTGTAATTGCTGCAATGAAGAATATTGCAGAAGGCACTGGCACATCTATTGATGCTGCTAAGGTATTGCGGGTTGAGCCTGATAGATTGTCAGAACTGCCGCCACGTTCTGAGCTAGTTCGCCAGGCTAGAGATATGATGGCTTTAAGCGATGAAGCATTTGGGGCTATTGTTAATGAAGTAATACCGGCAAACTATGGCGCTATTGTTGGCAGATTGATTGATGATCCTAAGCTGCAAGATGCTGCTATCCAGGTCTTAGCTAAGTCTGAGCCTAGCAATGCCTTCCAAGCAGAATCAATCGTGCGCCAGGTGCGTGAGGCTGGAGCTGAAGAGGTAGAGCAAATATCTCTATTCGGTGAAGAGCTGGTAACTGAAAGCTATTATGTAGAACGTGCAAAGGTCTTAGATCGAGCATATAAAGAACTGCGCCGTGATAAGGCAGCATTTGAAACATTGGTTCGTAACTCGGAACGCCTGGAAGCAGAAGGCAACGTCTTAGTTAAGGAAGCAAACGAAAGAAAGGCGAATACAGATGGCCAAACGATCGCGCTCCTCCAAACGCTTGCAAACAGAAAAGGGCCGCTCTCCGATGCCCTCAACCAAGCAGCAAGAACAGCCAGAGACACAAACAGCTATGTTGAAGCAACCAGAGGTTTCCTCGATGCTGTCAGAGGATCAATTGAATCGGGCGACTTCGACCGCATATCTTCTGGCGACATTGGACGCGCTGTCGATGGTACGCCGCAGATCGCTCGATCTGAAATTAAAAAAGAACCAGCCCTTGAGGGCTTCGACGAGCCAACAGGGGTAGCAGCAGAACGCCAGGCCGATCAGCTAATTGATGATATGTTTGGCGCTGATGAGGTGGATGCTGACTCTATTGCTGGCCTCAAACGGTTGCTTGATGAAAGTCCGACCAAAGATCAGATAGACAATCATCCATCTGTGATTAAAGCGCTAGATGAAATGGAAGCTCGCGCAGAAACTAAGGGGCTGGAAGGTTACAACACAGAAGCCTGGCATAACTCTCGCGTTTATAAAATAGATGACCAGGATGTTACCTCAACAGCAGAGGCAATGGTTCGGTTTGAGCTTGATGCAGAGCAGTTAGCATTTAAAGAGCTAGGCATAGATCCGCAGCCTGTTCTCAGAAATAAAGAGCTTACTATAGTTTTAGGCCCACCCGCTGCTGGTAAAAGCACAATCGCTAATGAATTAGCCGTTGCAAATAGATCTGCTATCCTCGACAGCGATGAGATTAAGAAGGCACTGCCAGAGTATGAGGGTGGTATTGGTGCATCAGCGGTGCATGAAGAGAGTTCTGACCTAGCAAAGATCTTACAATCCTTGATGATCGAACAAGGAACTAATATCGTTTTGCCAAAGGTAGGGCATTCTGCCTCTAGTATTCGTAAAGTAATATCACTATATAAAGATAAGGGGTATAAGGTTCGTCTTGTAAATATGGATGTTACCCCAGAAAACGCATATCAACGTATGATCAGGCGTTTCGTATCTTCTGGCAGAATTATCCCACCGGCATATCTTGATGCTGTTGGAGCTAATCCATCTGCCACATTTAGAACATTAAGACAGGAGGGCGCAGCCGATGGCTATGCAGAAATCGACAACAATGGCGGCTTCAATGACCCCAAAGAAATCAGAGAAGTCTCAGGAGACAACCCGTTATCAGGATCTAGCTTCGATGTACCTTCGGGTGGACGAACAGGACCAGACGCTATCAGAGTCGCAGAGCGCGATAGTGCAACGTATTCTCTCGAAAAAACGCAGCCTACCCCAGACGGAGGAATAGCTGACGATATAAATACATCTGACATCTTTGACGATATGGATCTTGAGGTTCCTCTTGGTGAGCGCGTAGATCCTGATACTGGTGATGTTGTGCCAACAACTATGACGCTAAGAGATGTTAAGGCCCAAATAGATCAAGAGAATGCTATGATCGAGCGCTTGGAGTTCTGTACGATATGACTTTTAAAAACTGTATTGATGAGGGCGTTGCTGAAGGTCAGATCACTGAGGATCAGGCCAATGAGATCAAAGGTCTGTTTGATGAGCTAGAAACGCAGTATAACCGGCAAATGGGTGGTGCTGCTGCAACAGCCAAAGCTGCGGCTGATACATCTATCTCTGCAAAAAAGATTGCTATAGAACGCAAGCGCCGCGCTATGCTCCAGGCTACAACCTGGAAGAAGATTAATTATGACTTATCAAATTACAAAACGGCTTTAGGCACACCTGACAAAAACAGAGCGGCCTTGGCATTGTTTGAGCAAGATCAGACATCAAAGTTCAGAAGCATTGTCCAAGTGCAGCAAGCTGTTCAGCGTAGTGCTACGAGAAAGATGGATGAGTTCTTGTCTACTTTTCGGCGCAATGTAGCTGGAGAAACAAGAAACAAAGCCCAACTTAAAAATGTAGTTCGTGAAATCTTTGGCGAAGAAACCGGCGATGCGGCTGCTAGAGAAATGTCTCAGGCATGGAAAGCATCTTCGGAATATTTACGCGCTCGGTTCAATGCTGCCGGTGGTGCCATACCGAAACGCGCTGATTGGGGTATGCCTCAGATCCATGACACTATGCGCGTTCGTCAATCAACATATGAAGAATGGCGAGACTTCATTTCTCCGCGCTTGGATCTAAAAAAGATGAAAGATGAGCAAACAGGCTTGCCTTTCTCGGATGCAAAACTTGAGTTCGCTCTGCGTGATGCTTACGAAACAATCCGCACAGATGGATTTAACAAAGTTAAGCCTGGCACAATGACAGGCAACAAGTCCTTTGCTCTACGCAATCAAGATCATCGTTTCTTTGTTTTTGAAAATGCAGATGGCTGGATGGAGTACCAGCAAAAATTTGGCAATCCAAATGCGTTTGACGCAATGATGGGCCATATTGATATGATGTCGCGTGACATTGCTATGATGGAAGTGCTTGGTCCTAATCCAAGAGCAACAGCAAACTTTATCAAACAGACATTGGGTGCTGATGCGGCTGGAGATGCAGCGGCAGAGCGCGTTGCTAGACGTACTGAAGCATCTATAGATTCATTATATTCAGCGGTAAGTGGATCTATAAACGCGCCTGTCGATAGCACATTCGCATATACATTCGCCGGTATTCGCCAGGTATTGCAATCGGCGCAGCTCGGTGGCGCGGCTATTGCTGCAACAACTGATATGAATTTTGGGCGCATTGCTCGATCTATGGTTGGCTTGCCGCAAACCAAAATGCTGAAGAAATACCTAGACTTTATGAACCCTCTTAGCATGGAAGAGAAAGGACGCCTGGCTATTCGCCTGGGTCTAACGGCTGAAGGCTGGTCAACTCTTGCTGCTGCACAAATGCGGTATGTCGGTGATTTGTCTGGGCCAGAGATAACGCGCCGTATGGCTGACTTTGTTATGAGGGCTTCGTTGCTTTCTCCCTGGACGAATGCGGGCCGGTGGTCTTTTGGCATGGAGTTCTTAGGAAACCTGGCTGACAACGCTGGCAAGACATTTAAACAGCTCGATCCCATGATGCAGAAAACGCTAGATCATTATGGCATTGGCGCTGACAAATGGGAGATTGTTAGAACAACCCCGCTCTATGAATATGAGGGCGCTTCGTTTTTAAGGGCTGAGGACATCGAGGCCCGTACAGATATACGCTCAGATTTAGCCCGTGACTTAGCAACTAATCTCTTGGCTATGGTAGAAACAGAAACTAACTTTGCTGTACCCAGCTCGTCGCTCCGTGGCCGTACTGCTCTAACTGGTGATACTCGGCCAGGTACACTTGCTGGTGAGCTTACTCGATCGTTTGCCATGTATAAAAACTTTGGCGTTACTCTGGTCAACACGCATATCATGCGCGGACTGGCGCAACCGACACAGAGGGCCAAAGGCACTTACTTCGCGGATTTGTTGATTAGCACTACATTGATGGGCGCTCTGGCAATGCAGCTAAAGGAAATGGCTAAGGGCCGAGATCCTCGCCCAATGACAGATCCAGAATTTTGGGGCGCTGCGATGCTTCAAGGTGGTGGCCTTGGTATATACGGAGACTTCTTATTCTCAGATGTAAACCGTTACGATCGAGGCTTGGCTGAAACCATTGCAGGGCCGGTTGTTGGCTTTGCTGATGATGTTCGCAAGCTGACGATCGGTAATGTTACGCAAGCTATCAAAGGCGAAGACACAAATATCGGAAGCGAGTTTATTAACTTTGCCGGTCGCTATACTCCAGGCTCTACGCTTTGGTATTCTCGCCTGGCATTGGAAAGAATGGTTCTGGATCAAGGAAAGCTATGGGCAGATCCAGACGCCAGAAGCAAGATGCGCCGGTTGGAATCTAGGTATAAACGTGAATATGGTCAGAATTTTTGGTGGCGTCCTGGCAAGGTTGCTCCAGAAAGGCGGCCCGATGTTTCAAACGTGTTTGAGCAAAGATGATAAATCTGGTATAGAGTAAACATAGACATAGGAAAATGAAATGACTGACATTCCAATAAATCCGGTTGCGCGGCGAGTTCAGTTTACGGGCAATACTGGAACTGGCCCTTTTGCGTTTACGTTTAATATCTTAGAAAACACGGATATTGATGTTTACAAGAACACAACACTTTTAACGCTTACCTCGCATTACAGTGTTACTATCAACGCGAATGGCACCGGATCGATAACATTGGTTTCAGGCCAGGCGCTTGTAGCTTCTGATTACCTTACTATTGTTGGCGGTAGAGACTTAGAGCGCACAACGGATTTTGTTACTGGCGGTGACTTGCTTGCATCTAGCTTGAATGAACAGCTCGACAGCAATGTTATTATGTCTCAGCAGCTTGATGAGCGCTTTGGCCGGTCAATATCAGTTAGTCCAGGTGATGTAGATGTTAGCTTGGAGCTTCCTACCGCATCCGCAAGAGCTGATCAAATATTAATATTTACCAGCACAGGCGCGGTAAGCACCAGCAATGCGTCCAGCCTTCCAGAGCTTACGGTTGATAAGTTAAATGTTGATAACATCACCATCGATGGCAATACCATAAGCACAACAAATACAAACGGCAACTTAACGCTTACTCCAAACGGCACTGGTGATGTTGTTATTTCTGGTGATCTTGTTGTCAACGGGTCCACAACCACAGTTAATAGCACTGAGGTCGATATTGCCGATAAGAACATTACTATTGCTTATGGCTCTAGTGGTTCATCCGCTGCTGATGGCGCTGGCCTTACTGTTGATGGTGCAGATGCTACATTTAATTATACGCACTCTTTGCTTGGATGGCAGCTTAACAAGCCATTAACGATTGGCAATACTACAGCAGATCAAGGATCCTCACTTAATATTTATGGCAATCCTGTTTCTGGTCAGATGCAAACTGCCTCAATATCACTAAAGAGTAATGGTACAAGCATTGATCCATTTGTTCAGTTTGCTTATCAAAGCAGTGATGTTTTTACGGTTGGGTTAGATGTTAGTGATAGCAAAAAATTTAAAATTGCCAATTCAAGCTCAATAGGTTCTTCGCCACTATTAACAATTACTGATGCTGGTGAAGTTTCTTTAGGAACAAATACTCCGCAGTCTGGCTATAGATTAACTATATCGGGGGAAAGTGGTGCATCAGCCAATATTGCATTTAAAGATAGCGGCACTGACAATGCTATTGTTAATGGCTTTGCGGATCAGATGCGTTTTGTTGGTGATTTAAATGGCGAGTCATCTAATGCGTTTCAGTTTCAGTGGTTAGATGGCTCTACAGAAGAAATGCGCTTAGAGGGTGGAACGCTTAAAGTTGATAGTCTTTTAAACCTGACTGGAGCTGTAGGCATAACTATAGGTTGCGATCTTACTTTTGACGATGGCGAAAATCTTCAGCTTGGCACTGGCAAAGATCTTAAGCTTTATCATGTATCAAGTAATAGCTATATTGATGCTGGCTCAACTGGTAATTTGTATATTAGCTCATTTAACGATGTGCATACGCAAGTTAGAAACAGCGCTAATTCTGCATTTGTTGATTCTGTTGTTTCGGCTGAAGGTGGCGCAACCACACTATTTCACGATGGTTCGGCTAAAATAGCCACCACCAGCACAGGTGTAGAAATCACTGGGACTTTAACCAGCGATGGGCTGACTGTGGATACAAACACACTGCATGTTGACAGCGCAAATAATCGGGTTGGGATTGGGACGAGTTCGCCAATTTATGCGGCTGACATTAAAACTAGCGGAACTAACAACGGTCAACTTAGAGTTGGTGGCGGCTCAACCTCTGCAACAGGATTGTTGTTTGAGCAAACGAATAGCGGAACAACTACAGCAAATATTCAAAACAGCTACTACTCGACATCTGCTAGTGCATCGTTGTCTATAAAAAGTGGGTACACTACTTTCCACACTGGCACTTCTGGCTCAGAAGCCATGCGCATCACATCGTCAGGATCAGTTGGGATTGGGACGAGTTCAATCAATGCTAGAGCGGATATTTCTTCAACCAGCACATCTCAGACATCCCTTAGAGTTAAGAATAGCGGCTCCAATCCATCTCAATTATTGATTGGTTTCGATGGAACGTCTGCTAATTACTTTGACGGAAATACGCAGATATTTAGGAATGGGGCAGGTTCATCAGAAGCCATGCGCATCACCAGCAGCGGATCGGTCGGGATTGGGACGAGTTCGCCAAGCACTCGTTTAGATGTGTCATCTAGCGCAAGCACTGTAGCAACTTTCCGTGTTCCAAGCGGCGGTGGTTCTAATAATAAGCGTCTTGAGGTAGGTACTGGTGGTGACCGTGTAATATTTAAGGCTTACACAGACAGCAATAGCTCAGCGACCGCTATAGCGTTTAACAATGGCGCAAGCTCAGAAGCCATGCGCCTCGATGCGAGCGGTAACTTGCTGGTGGGTAAGACTGCTGCTGGGATAGCAAACGCAGGCTCAGAGTTTTCTTCTACTGGTCGTGCCTTTTTTACCTTTGATAATGGCGGTCCTTTGCAGCTTAACAGGCTGAACGGTAATGGTGACATTATTGAACTTCACAAAGATGGCGTAGAAGTGGGGAGTATTGGAACACCCTTTACAGGTGAACTTTACATTGAAGCAGCCGGAGCAAACTCATCTGGTCTTTTGTTTACGTCAGGTAACAGTATTCAGCCAAGAAAAAACAGCGCCGCAGATGATGGTAATATTACTATAGGAGCCTCTGGCAACCGCTTCAAAGACCTCTACCTGTCTGGCGGTGTATACCTTGGCGGCACTGGGTCGGCTAATAAGCTGGATGACTATGAGGAGGGGACTTGGACGCCAGCAACTTATGGGGCAAGCACTGCAACAATATCAAGTGTAGAAGGTTTATATACTAAAATAGGTAACATGGTATATGCGTCATTTACATTTAATGTTGATACTAATTCTGATAGCGCTCACCTAAGAATACGTGGACTTCCACTTACGGTTGGGTCATCGCAAGCTGCCAGAGGTGGTGTTATCATTGGTTATCAGAATAGTGGGACAGCATGTGTTGGAAATGGCGTAAATTCAACAACACGTTTTAGTTTTTTTACAATATCAGGTAGTGATGTTTTGTTCAGCACATTCAGTAATAAGATTTTGCGTGGAGTTTACGTTTACAGTGTATAAAAAAAGATAATACCCCTGTTGGATCACAGGGTAGTCAGTCCAGCCAAAGGAGATAAACATGGCACTAACAGAAGAAACGGTACAAGACAAAATAGAGATCGTAGGCGACTACAAACATGTGCAAGTACGCACTGCCACAGTCATCAAGCGTGATGGCACAGAGATTAGCCGTGGGTATTCACGCCATGTAGTTGCACCTGACGCAGACATCACAGGTGAAAGCACAGAGGTGCAAGCCATCTGTAACGCAGTTCACACCCAAGCGGTTAAGGATGCTTACGCCGCACACTTAGCAGCACAGGAGATATAACAATGGCTATCACTTACACTTGGACCATCCCAACATTGGAACACGAAATCGCTGACGGTGGCGTATATGTAGCTCATTGGCGCTGCGCAGGCGTTGATGACGATGGCAACAGCGCATCTAGCTATGGCACTTGTGGGCTAACCTACGATGCCTCTGCTGCTGATTTTACGCCGTATGCCGATATAACTGAGGCTCAAGCTCAAGGCTGGGTGTGGGGTCATGTATCCCAAGAGGATACTGAAGCTGCTATTGCTTCTAAGATTGCTGCGATAGCTAATCCAACGTCTGCAAGCGGAGTTCCGTGGGCAGCATAATCTAGAAGAGAGGAAAGACTAATGACAGAGAAAAAAACACAAGTCATTACGATTGATGAAGTAGAATACAACGTGGAAGACTTTACAGATGAACAGAAGGTTCTAATCAACCACGTTATGGATTTAGATCGTAAGATCGGTAGCACTAAGTTTAACTTAGATCAGCTTAATGTAGGTCGTGGGGCATTTATGAATGCTCTTAAGGATACACTTACACCTGATCCAGA
>Ga0208298_1000536_pt1 | contig 15791 bp, 27 predicted proteins | sample 14BtaG_FD_184088 | JGI IMG/M metagenome (GOLD analysis project Ga0208298, IMG submission 184088) | Marine viral communities from the Subarctic Pacific Ocean - 14B_ETSP_OMZ_AT15311_CsCl metaG (SPAdes) (version 2) | ecosystem: Environmental > Aquatic > Marine > Oceanic | place: Pacific Ocean... | reverse complement strand
TCTATTAAGTGGTATTACGCTGATGGAACAGATGAAACTGTAAATAAAAATGCACAAAACAGTGGAAACTTAGCAACAATGTATGAAACTATTTACAAGTCATATACCGATTACAACGCAGTAGAAAGTAACACAGATAAATTTATTACTAAGTTTGATGTTATATTATCTGACTTATCTTTACTAGATACTTTATATTGGCAATATGATGATGGTCTTACTGCTGGTATAGGAGACCCTAGTAATCTAACTACTTCTGCAAATCTACATAGTGGAGAGATAAGCATTGACTGGGATGCAGCTACAGGATATCAATATAGTGCGGAAAGATACGCAATAGCTTTTAGTGATGATAACTTTCAAAGCACAAACTACGCAGTAGCAACAGGTAATGTAGGAGGACCCAATGCTTTAGATACAGAATATACATTTACTAAATCTTATTTAGAACAAGTTCTCAATGTAACAGTTGGAGATACTGTTTATTTTAAAATAAGAGCTGACAATGATACAAACTCTAAATACTCTAACTGGACTTCTATAGCTAGTTATGTCATACAAGATGTAGCCGCAGGAGTTACTAATTTAACTATAGAAAACACTGAGTATCAAGGATTAAAATTTACTTGGACAAATCCGGGAACAGGTTGGTCAAGTCCTACAAGTTACAAAATAGAATACAGTGATGGAGATAACACTTGGAATTATGATGACGAAGATGTTTACAGTCAAAATATAACAGATGCAAGTCTTACAACTTATAATCTTGAATCTATAACAGCAGGAACTTATTGGTTTAGTTTTTATGCTTGCACACAAAATGGTAGCTGGTGTCACGGTAATCAAGGAACTAGTCCAGTCCAAATAACAGTTAATGCTACTACTCCTACAACTACAACAACTGTTCCAGCAGTTCTTGGACCTCCAATGAATGTAGCAGTAACTCAAGAATACAATGTAGGTGTAAATGTAGATTGGGATGTAGCTAATAGTGGTAATTTAACTGCTGAAACTTATGAGCTATATTTTAGAACAGACGCTAATAATGAAACAATTGTATATAACATTACAGAAACCGAATATACTATACCTTATGCAAGCATTGCTAATGGAGATTGGACGTTTTCAGTTAGAGGTTATAGCTCTGACGATAATGTGTATAGCGGTTTTTCTACTGAGCCTACGCTAACTGTCTTCAATGATAAAGCTAAAGACGATGCAGATGCAGCAGCTCAAGCAGCTTATGAGGCTGAGCAAGCTCGTATAGCTGAGGAAAATCGTATTGCAGCAGAGAAAGCTGAGGAAGAGCGTAAAGCTGAGGAAGCTCGTTTGGCAGAAGAGGCTCGTATTGCTGCAGAAAAAGCTGCAGAAGAAGCCCGTATTGAGGCAGAGCGTATTGCGGAAGAAGAGCGTTTAGCCGAGGAAGAGCGTCTCCGTTTAGAAGAAGAAGCTAGAATCCAAGCTGAGTTAGCAGAGTTAGCTCGTATTGAAGCTGAAGAAGAAGCTAGGATACAAAAAGAGTTAGAAGAATCTATACTTAAGGATGTAGATACTGATAATTTATCTGATGATGAAAAACAAAATTTAAAAGTATTAGTTGATACAATACAAGAGTTACAAGAAACATTAGAGGTTATAGAAGTTGAAGAAGAAGTTTTTGAGTTTAAAGAAGTTATTATTGTTGCTCCTACTACTACGAGCACCACAACTACTACTATACCTATCATCGAAGATTTTGAAGATGAAGAAGTTGACGAGATACTTGAGGTTGAGCCACTTCCTAGTGATGAGGGAGACGAAGAGATACAACTCACAGCCGAAGAAGTAGAAATTTTAGTTGAGGAAACTGAAGAAGCTATTGCAGAAGTTGTTACCATTGAGATAGTAGAAGAAGAGCCTATTGATACTGAGGGCTTGACAGAGGAGGAAGTTTTTGAAGCAGAAGAAAAAGCAGACGAAGAGCTTACAGAAAAAGTCGAGGCAGCCGTTGCAGAATTACCTACAGAAGAAAAGGTTAAAGTTGTCCAAGCAGTTGCAGAAACCAAGATACAAAACCTAGGTAATGCAGATAAAACTACACAAAAAATAGTCCAAGCTGTTGTCAAAGAAGTTACCAAAGTAGAGACTGTAGCTGAACTATCTGAGGAAGAGAAGACTGAAGTTGGTCAAGTTCTAGGTTTCACAGAAGAAGAAGCCTCTGAGGACCTTGAAATCATTGCTGAGCAGGCAGCTTCAGATGAAAACACAGCACAAGCACTTGATGAGTTCGTTGAGAGGTCAATTGCTAGTTCCGAAGTAGAGAACTATACGCTCGCTGATGTAGTGACAGAAGTCCAAATAGAGGCGTTTTTAAGCAATCCAGTAGGTGCTATAATAGATGTAGATTTAACAAATGTTGACTTTGCGACAATAGGACAGGATATGACTTCTGACCAGCGTCAAAAGTCAAAAGAAGTAGTAGTTCCAATAATTATTGCTTCACAAATAGTAGCTCAAGCAGGAGCACTCATAAGTAGGAGACCATTTTGAAATTAATTAAAAAAATGGTGGGTTGGGGTTATCAGTTATTAGGTATGCCATATCAAATTGTTGTATGGACACTTAAGAAAACATATACAGTTTTAAACAAAGCACTCAGTTATTTGGGTAAAGGATTAGAACTTCTAATAGGCACAGTATTAAAAACACTAAGCATTCTATGGAAGATAGTAAAAGCGCCTTTCTTTTGGAGTTGGAAACAACTAAAGAAGATTAAGCCTAAAGCAATGGTTAAATGGCTAATAGATGTCTTAAAAGAGTCTATTGCACAGATTTTCACCTTACTAGGTTTTTACATTGCATGGTTCACATTGACCGGTAGCGCACAAGATATTGTAGGTATAGCAATTGTTATCTCAACAATCATATGGTTGTTAACAATTAGGTTAAGGGATTAGTAGAAGCTTTGGTGCTATACTTACAGGTAGTGCTGTAATAAAGGAAATAAATAATGTGTTATATAAATAGTCAAGATGATGGTTCATTCATACAGATATGCAATTGCAAGTATGGTAGTGAACATTGCGAGGATAGAAACTAATGTCTGAACATAAGCATACAAGTAACAGTGGACTAACTCAGAAAGAGATGTTATTAATGGTTTTAGAAGGACAAGAAAAAATAAACGAGCGCATTGACTCGCTCCACGAAAAAGTCAATACAAAAATGTCAAGACAGGAATTCACAGGACTATTCGTAGGCTTTGCAGCCTTAGCAGCAGTAGTCAATCAATTAATGTAGTCAACACCCAAAGGGGGTTAAAATGACCGAAATAATATTAGTATTAACAGTCTCACTAATTTCTATGGGAGGATTAGTTTGGCTAGCAGTGCTTTCAACAAGATTCATAAAAGAATTTATACCAATAGTGCAGGAGATTTTAGATGAGCAAAAGAAAAATAATCAATAGATGCGAGGAGTGCAAAGAGCCACTCAAGCATATAAACAATAACCAATGGATGTGCGACCAGTCACCAACACGTTGCGTCCAGTCAACAAAAGTTATATTTTTAAACAACCCGGATGAGGAGGAAGAATGACGCAATACGCTTTTATAGTTGTATCTGTATGTTTACTATACGTGTCGGCTTTTATAGGTTCTAAGAAGTAGTTCTATGCAACCTAATTGCCCAGTTTGCAACTCAATACTGTTTGAAATCAAGGCAGGACTTTATTGCTATAATAAAAAATGTATACAGTTTAAGCAAAAAGTAGTAGCTTGTTGTGAAGGAGGAGCGTGTTAGATACTATTTTCATCAAGATACCATCGTTAGATGACGATGAATTAGTGCCTACAATACAAAACGCCATATACTCAGCAAAACATCCTAGTCGATTACATTTCGGTATATCTTTAATGTATAGCGAAGATAAACACAGAGAAAGACTTTTAGATGCACTTGCTACAATCAAAGCAGAATTTAAATATACATTAGTAACTATAGAGCTAAAGAAAGAACTACTTGGTGTAGGCAAGCAAAGAAAAGTTGTTAACGATATGTATGACGGACAAGACTGGGTATTACAAATAGATAGCCATACTTGGTTCGCACCACATTGGGATGAGAAACTTATAAACATACACCCTAAAGACCCTATGACAATACTTACAGCTTATGCTGGTCAATACCAGTATGTAAATAATCAAAGAGTTCCGGTAGGTAATGGTAGGTTAAGATACCCAAGAATAGAAAAAAATCTTAGAACATATATCAAATACACTGATAACTGGATAGACGAACCTATAAATGATGACAGAAGAGAATACATAGATATAGATAAGTTCTGTGCTAACTTTGCTTTCGGAACTTCTGAATGGGGAAAAAATCCTTGTTTGGTAGAAGAAGCAATATTCTTTGCAGAAGAGCCGTTGCAGACAGTCTATCTTAAGAAAGCTGGATTTAAATTACTTTTCCCAAATATTAAAGGACCGATTATCTGTCATCTATATGACAAGCATATAAAAGATAAGGGACGCAGAAAACCTTTTACAGAATACCTAACACGTCAAGAAGCTAAGCATCTTATGGATGGGAAAGATGAGATTCTCTATAGGAAGCATATTAAAAAGTTGTCGAGACAAGGAGAGCGCTAATGGGATACGGAATGTATAAACCCAAGAAAAAACCTAAAAAGCCTAAAAAGCGAAAAAGGTAAAAGAAAACCCCTCCTTGTGAGGGGTTCTCTGTAAGTATTTGCTTAATAGTAGGGGTTATCATCTTCACACAGAATCCTCACTATGGCATTTACCGTAGACGAATTTAGTATATCACTTAATAGTTTCTAATGCGTGCTTTAATCTATCAACTGCATATTCCATTTCACTTACAAAATGTTCTAACTGAGCTTTATCAGTTTCTAACATCTCGAAATCAAAATCTACACTAGTGTATTCAGCGGTTGGACCACCTTGGTAGTAATAGCTATGGTTCTGCTCTATGTCGTCTAGCCGGGCTTTATTTGATTTAACCCACTGCTTTATTGTCGAGTTTATTTTTTTGTCTATCTTTTTGTTGTTGATACAACTTTCCATCATACTTCTCCTTCTTCTAATGGTGTATCTACTATAGCACGGGGGTAGGACAGAAAGCTATACTAAGGGTATATGTTTTATTATAAAATTGAAGTATTAAGAATAGTAGATGGGGATACAGTAGATGTTAGAATTGATTTGGGTTTTAATGTGTGGCATAAATGTCGTGTTCGACTCATGGGCATTAATGCTCCGGAATCACGAACAAGAGATTTGGAAGAGAAAGCAAGAGGGCTTGCTGCGAAAGATTGGCTCATAGAAGAGCTAGATGGCGCACAAGTAGAAATGCAATCACACGGAACTGGTAAATACGGTAGAGTTCTAGGAACGCTAATGATAGACGGCGTAGATATCAATGAAAAAATGGTAGATAAAGGACACGCTATTTGGTATGACGGCGGTGCTCGCTAAGAAAAATGGTGGGCTACTCTAAATCACGTCTGCCTCAGTCTTACGACACAGATTAGATTTTCTCTAACCTAGGCTCCATCCTTTACCTTATATCCGTCCGGTTATGTCGGGCACCTATCCAAATAAGTATGATAGGAACAATGTTCACCCTTGCAGTTACTTAACCACTTGCTGCTCAACAGCCCAGTAGATACTTGAAGGACTTCTCAAACGTGCGAAAGGACGTAACCCACCTAAACTATAGTTGGTCTCTTAAATCCTCTTGTAACATCATCTGAGCTACAGTTATTCTTCTACTACCAAGTTTAGTGAGTTCTTTTATCATCTCAATAAATACATTGAGTTGACCGGTTCTGAATTTGTATAGTGGGTGTCTTGTCTTTCCAACATCTATACCACTCTCAAACTTCTTGCAATACATTTCTATCTCTTTTGCTCTTGCGTAATAAGCAACACTGATTTCATACATTGAAGAAATACCCTCTGATACTGGTGATTGAGTTCTACCAAATACTACATCATTGTAGTGCTTGAGTTCTGTCTCAAACTTCCTTACCATCTCCATAGCGTTACCGTGATGTTCTATTTGCTCAAAAGATACATCCAGCATTCTGTCATTGTCTTTAGCTAACATTGTCTCCTTTTCCTTTATTCGTCGTTAAATAGTGAGTAGAAGTAATTTAAATATTGATTTCTTTTTTCTTTAGGTATCCAACACATAATCATTGCTGCTGCGTGTTCTAGATTTCTTTTGATTTTTTTATCTGCTGCTTTTTCATTCATAGTCATACCCCAAAAGCATTGTGTTTTGATAAAGCCCTATAAAAAATTTAGACATATTCTCTAAAGTTTCAAACTTCTCTATAGACCTTTCTAAAGTTTCTGATAATCCTTCTAAGAGTGCGTCATTGTCTACATTCTTGTTGCTCTCTTTTGCCATCTTTACAGCTTCGTTTAAAACTTTAATTTCTTTTACTGTGGTTGAAATTTCTTCCATACTATCAAGAAATTCAAAACCATTTTTAATATCGTCGTCACTCCAATTATCCATCATAAATATCTCCTTTATCTGATACAACTTTAGGTGTTCAATGAACTAGTAAACTACGGTAGGGTATATGCTGTGTGAAACTAGCCTACCAAAAATCTAGTTGTTGCAAGCTCTCCTTGCACTCTATTCCTACAGTTGTATTTTCAGTATAACACCAAAATTAAAACGGTGCTACGTCTGCAATTTCTAATTCAAAGCCTATGGTGGCTGAATATAGGTAGGTAGAAGAGTGAACAATTACAAACTTGTGATAGTGAGTAAAGTTCTTGAGTATCTCTGTTATGTCTAAAGTCTCAACCACATACTTCTCAATAGCATCTAATACTGTGCCACGAGTTTGCTCGGGATAATTTAGCTCAAAGTCTTCTGTTCCATAGTTATCAAAGTTCTTTAAGTCTTTAAGCCATTTCTTATACCACTTGTTCATATCAGCCATATCTATTGAATACAAAGGCACATAGCCATTGATAATATATTTAGCTTCTTGAGAGTTTGTCTCTTGCAGTTCAATGTCATCTATACTTCGAACTGATTGTAATATTGTATTGTGTTTCATATTAATAATCTACTTTCTTGTTAGGGCGGTTTAGTGTAGCTGCTCTTTCAGCATCTGCAATATCCATACCTAATACTGTGTGTCGGTTACTTCTAGTTTCTGCTTTAGCAGAATGCACTGAATGTTTTAGATAAGATGCTGGAGTTTCTTTCCAGTTCTCTTTTCTCTTTTTATAATCAGTAGCTAACTTCTTAGCTTTTTGCTCGTCAGTCATATCAGCCCAGTTATTATACTTAGCATTTTTTTCTCGTTGCTTTTCACGACTTGCATCATTGGTCCAATACTGAACTTGATTTCTAGTCAGACCTAATTGGTCAGCAACTTTTTGTTGAGACAAACCAGTGGCACGAAGTTCTCGTGCTGCTTCAATCTGCTCTTTGGTTATTTTGTATCTGTAGTCATTTAGCATAACTAACACTCTCCTATTTAATTGTCGGTATAAACACCATACCAAAAATATTCGGCTTTGTCAAGTCTTCTACAAGTATTTCTTTACTAGCTCTCTCTAAGTAGTTAAGTAGGTATAGTTATTAGGTTTAGTTATATAGGTATAGTTCGTTGTTCATATATGAGCACCCCCCCTGTTCACATATGAGCGACCCCCTGTTCATATACGAACACCCCCCTGTTCACCTATGAACATACTACATATGGTATGGTCACATATGAACACACTATATAGTATGCTTGCAATAAAACACTAGATATAGTATGCTATTATTAAAGTAAGAGATGACTTTCTTAATCTTTCTAGATTGTTAAGTCATAGTCTCCTTTATTGTCGGTTAAGCCCTAATTCAGCAATGAATATAAGGGCATCCAATTCTCTGTGCGAACAGTCTACAAAGGGGAAAAGAACCCCCGCAGCCCCGCAACCTAGTTGTTATAAGGTCTATTACCATACCGGAGGTCGGCGAAATTTTTTTTGCTTAATACCACCATCTTATTTGACAAAAGAACCGTTATCTGCTATAGTAAATACTATAAACAACTTAATATACCGACAATAAGTGTGGGACACAGCATCAAAAAGTGTAGAACTACCCCTGCCCAAAAGGGCAACAATAAAAAAAGGTGATTTATGGTGTCATTTCAAGTGACATTGGCTCATTAGGCATCGGCGGGCGACCCTAAACTTTAGCTCTTGTCACCACTATATTTAATCTGAACTTTGACGGGTTCTTTATCAGAACCACCTATCTCAACCTTGTTAGGTTTAGTCCATTTCTCGAAAGAACGCTCTAGCCACCAAGCTGCTGCCTGCCATTGACCACGAGCTGCTGCAGACTTAATTGAGTTAAGATAAACACCCTCTGCTTGAGCTCTAGCAAGCTCTATAGCGTCGCAAAAATCACCATATAAACTAGTGATTTCTTCGTCTCTATCTTTACGACCTTGTTCAATCCATCGATACAATGTTGATTTATGAATACCAACCATTCGAGCCGCATCTTCAATAAACATACCGTGATTTAACCACTTGCATATGTTCTTAGTGAGCTCTGCTGTTAGCTTACTTGGTCTGCCTCGTTCTGCCATATACACATAATTCTAACAGATAAATATGAGACGGTTTCATAAGGTCACATGACACTCTGCGATACATTAATCGTAGGCAAAAGAGGGCTGGTAAAGGTTCAAAAACTTAAAAATAACTGTATACTTACCAGTATGAGTGAGATGCAAGTAAAGAGTCAGAACAGTGTCTATGTCATAGATATAATACACAGTCTTGAAAGACGGCAGTTAGTTCACGAGTGCTTAAGGCTACTGACAGCCATAGATGAGAGTGAAGCCGCGATTACAATGTTCGAAGAAAATGCAATGTATGTCGATGAAACATATCTTAAATGGCTTATTGAGAATTTAGTAAAAATTAAAAAAGCACATTACGAAGAAGAATAAGTTTTCAAAAACTAGGCAAATAGTGCCCCTACCCCTAATTCTTTATATCCATTCTCGATGCTACTGGAGCCCACAATTAATTATGTCTTAGCGATATCCACTGGACCCCACCTTTTACAGACAGCATTAGGGTGTGCCTGCTCATATATCCACTGGACGAACAAAAACCCTAGCCAGTTACCTAACTAGGGATATTGTTTATTTAATTGTTACAATGGAGGTTGCTCCAATTCATAGATAGTATTTCATATCTGTGTGGTCGAACCCAAGCTCCTTTAAGTCCTCATACACCGCTGTTAAATATCGATAACGCGCGTTGACTTCACTACGGGATGCCTCGCCATCGCTATGGATATTCTCGGGTGAAAGGTTGGAAAGAAGACTGTCAAAGATATCCTCAACATAACTTCCGATGTTGTCCATATCTATAAGCCCCTCTCCACGGAACTTTCTCCATCTATTCATATCGTCAATATAATTTGATAGTAGTTTATTTTTACTCATAAGAGTAGTATAACATAGTGTGTAAGAATTGTCAACAACTAAAACACATTTTTTTCTACGCGGACCTATACGCCCAATTTTTTCAACTGGGCTTGGATAGCGTAGGGAACATATTTCTTTAAGCCGTAGGTATCAAACTCCCATAGTCCTAAGTATCTCCATTCTTTGTTAGGGTAGAGAACTAAAAATTTATAGTTAACGTATGGACCCCACTTGATTGGACTGATTTTAAACAGCATTACTTTGTCAACTTCCATTTCATCTTTAACGTAACTAGTAGGAGAAGTCAAGCAATCAACGAAACCTTTTGCCTCGTCCCAAACCTCAAACCTTGTTTCTTTGTGGAATGTAGGGTAATCAACAGTGTGTGGATTATTCTTCGCGTGGTCGGAAGAAAAAGTCCAATTAATTTTTTTGTCAACTTGATTGACAACTTTTACTGTATGACCAGTCCAACTTCCAATAAATGGTATGCTTTGGATAGCTGCGTTCATCCAATTTAACCACTTCTCTCTGTTAAAACTTCCATCGGAATTTTTGTAGTTTCTTTCGTTATTCATTTTATCTCCAGTTTTTGTTTTCATAAGAATAGTATAACACAGTTTGGAGCTTTGTCAACTAGTTTTGGATTTTATTTGGAACGTGGTGGAGCTGTTGGGAATTGAACCCAAGTTCTCCAATACGCAGGAGTTATCCTACTTACTGGAGCTTACCTATCAGCCCCGGAATCTTAAGTCCTATTTTTTTTTGGAAGAGAAAGCCTCTGCTCTTCTCTCCATTTTTTCTATTTGTTTTGTTGTTCTCATAAGAGAATTCTAACACGAGCGTGGAACCTTGTCAAGTTATTCCCCAAGTTTTTTTTACTCGGGGAACTTCTTAATAATTTAGATTAACACTTTCCACTCTTCAACGAGTTTCAATATGGATGGGCTACAACGAAAGTTACCAATGTCGGGAACTTTAAGAACTACAGTCTTTGGATTTATTTTTTGAATAACTCCAACATATGTGGTTCCTTTGTATTCTATTTCAGCACTGTCTCCAATTTCGAAACTGTCTTTAATTTTACTTTCAAGGACTCTTCTTCTTTCCTTGAGAATACTAAAGGCAATTCTCCAATCTTCAATGCTATCAATATCTTCCACCATTTTTACAAATGCTTTATCCATTGTTTTCTCCTTTTGTCTGATAAGGTCAAGCTAACCTCAACTTAATTCGTTCCGTTTCAGCTCAAAGTCCATCAAGGGTATCCCCTCTTCACTTATCAACACCTCACTCCGTTGTTAGACCGGAGCCGTTTCTTGTGAACTAAGTCAATTTCTTAACCTTATAAAAATACTATAACACAGGCGTGGACTTTTGTCAAATGGTTTAGGACTAATTTTATTGGATACTTGACAAATGATATTCCTATGCTAGGGATTTGGCTGGATTATACCACTATATGTTGTATGCTCATAATTGCGTTTTAAGGGGTGTTTGTCAACCAAGTGGCTAACCGTTAAAGGATGAATGTAGTCTTTAAGGAGAGCGTTTAAAGACGTATAGGAGCTATATTGGACAAAATGTATAATTATACATAAAAATGTATAAAGGACCCTATTCCTGCATAATTTATGTATAAAAAAATTAAGAAATATCCTTTACAAAATCCAAAAAGCTGTTAGATTTAAATTATGGAAAACAAAGAAACATTATCAACCTATAAGTGTGAGTGTGGTGCTTATAGCGATACAAAAGATGAGACCAGCCACCATAACTTTAAAGCCCATAAAGGAACTTGGACTTACATTAATTTGTAAGTCTAAGATTTCCAAGGAAAGGTAAAACAATGGAACAAACAAAAAACACTAAAGTGGATGTGAAGATTGAATTCTCCACAACTTTAGAAAAAATATTAATGGACTTAGGCTGTGAGATTTCAAAACTTACAGAATGGTCCCCGAGTATGATAACCGACATTTTTCAATTAGCTTTGGAAGATGCCAACGCTCATACTTTTAATGAGGGAATTACAAAGCTCAGAAAGGAGCACGATTTCTAAATGAATGACATAAAAAGTTATCAAGGATACGTAAACTTGGACTTGATGGACCACGACAAACATCCATCAATGGACAACTTCTTAAAAATAATGGAAGACCTTTTTGTTGAGGGGAACCTTAACAATGAACAAGTCTTTATGTTTATGAGGACACTCATCCGTAAAGCAGACAATAAAAAAGTAAGAGCATTTTTGGAGACCAATGAAGAGAGGTCCAATCTAATGCAGGACGTTATGGATTATGGTTGGATTACAGAGGACGGCGAGTTCACTGAACACTGTAAAACAGAACTCCACAAAATGGGATTCGAGGGATATGAAAATATATAAAAGAATAAATAATATGACGCTAACCGTAATGGAGAAGTTTGATAGGAGAGAAACCTCCTTTAAACGAGTCTCGTATAAAGTAGCTCGTAAATTGTTTGACGTAACATTCTTTAAATTGAATGGATACAGTGCTTACGACTACAGAAAAAATTACGAATATTTCGAGGAATAAACTTGACATAAATTCTTATATGGACTAGAATTTTAATATAAGAAAAAAAATGATGGGCTCCCCTGCTCCATTGAATCCATAGGAGTTTTAGGTTTTGGAGCCTCGAACGGATGTTCGATAGCTCCATATAGGAGTCCAAACGTGCCGCTCCTTGCTCTCCTAAGCATTTGGATTATCTCCTTGAACACTTACCCAAGGCAATGCTCCCTATCTAGGGAGCTTAACCTCGTTGGGTTGGAGCCATTTACCAACCTATATCATACCTTTCGAAGTCATTATTATACTTTTCAAAGTAAATGAAGTCGCTCCATTTTTTGCCGTGCATAAGACGGGTTGGGTTGTTTGTTAAGATGTCTTTAATTACGTAACAATCTTTTAACTGCTCTTCATAAGGTAGGTCAGCATATTTAACGCATAGCGCCTCATGTGATGCCCTCTTCTCATCAGAGTAGCCACCTTTAACGGTGTAACCCTCTTCGATTAGCGCCCATAATTGGTTGACTGCATAAACCCAGTTGTCGTGGACTTTGTCAGCCATAAAAGAGATGTTTAGAACTTTCGCCTCATCTAAGCAAAATTCTATAGCCATCTTGCTGTAATGAGTTGAGAACTCACCCCAGTTTATTTCTTTAGTCTTGTAGTCAATGCCATCTGCTTGGTTATCGCTCAATGGTCTTAGTTGTGTTTTCTTCATCATATGTTACTAGTGGCAAGTTTTTTATTTTTTTTGGAATATTGGCTAAATTTAAAAAACTTTTCCCCTATTAGTTAAGTATGTATAACAATAAAAATATAAAAGCTAAAAAGAGGGTTTACTGCCCTCACTGCACAGAATTGAACTTTGGTTTTGTGGTTTATAAAAATAACAAAGTCAGCTACTCAATATGCAATTTTTGCGGTAAGTGTTCAGATTTACCATAAAAATAGAAAAGTCTTGTTCTATAGATAAGACAGAGGAAGAAAGAAAGGAGGTCATCTTGAAAAAGCAAATTACATTACATAACTTGCTAAGAGATGCCGACGCCCTTGAATGGGCACTAGCATCTGCAACTGATGATAAATTCATCAGCCAACAACAATATGATGATGACTTATATCCGCTTATTAGCGAATTAAGCCACGCCATATTCTTGCTTACAAAAAACAATTAAATAGCTCCATTATTTCACAAGCGACTCAAGCTTGTGAATAGTGGATGTCCATTGGAGTTGACTTAGGCACAATCCGCGCCTAAGTCTTGGAGTTGTCATTGGTTCCTTTTGATAGGGTCCGGAACCTTTGGATAGAACATATGTTCGATAGTTCCGGGATTTAAAGGAATAGCTACCAGTTTCCCAGTAGCTTTTTAACCTTTAGAGATTTAAGCCAGTTTCGTCTTGAGCATTCTCTATGCCTAAGACAGCAGTAGCCACGTTTGACCAATAAGCCATATCGTATCGCTCATCGTTCATCTCTGTAAGTTGAGCTAAAACGTCTATAGCTTGTGAGATGGATTCTTGTGGTTGTCTGCTCATGGCGTTAACCAATTCGCTGACTGTGTAAGCACCCTCAACAGTTCTACCTGTTGTGAATGATTTGTTTTCAACGTTGAAAACCATAGTCATTGTTACTGGTGCAGTAGTCATATAAGTTTCGACGGCTTGGGCTAAGTTAGTCATTTTATCTTCTTTCTTTAATTTGTTTTCGTTCATATATAATATACTAGTGGCAAGTTTTTATTTGTCAAGCATATTTTGGAAAAAACTTTGTAGGAATACCCACCTCACTGGATGGGTTTAATTCCTACTAAATCTTGGGGGCACGGCAAAACAAAAACAAAATCCTTACCCCCGGATGTTAATTACTTATATTCGAATCCCGGTCTCTTCTCGAAAGGGATATCTTTGTATCCATTCAAGTAGTAGGACTTATTCTTGTCGATAGTGTTCTTTTTAGAATAACGTCTCCACTCTTTAGCCTTGGACTCTTTATACCATTTAGTTATCTTTGTAAGGTCTTTATTTACAAATGTCTGTAGGTATTCGTCCCTTAAATCTTTAGGGACTGTATTAACAGCATTACGCACTGTATGCCTAAACAATCCATAACCTATGTTATGTGGACTTACGTATCCACTTTTATTCCTGTTCTTATCCACTAGGTCGCTTAGTTCATAAGCATCCCAGTATCTTTGTAATTCTTTATTCATTGTTTTCCTCTTGTTTCCGTTGCCGCTAAGCAACCATATTTTTCAGTTCTTGTTTAATCTCCCTAGCAACTTCCCCTTTCCAAGAGGTAGCGTTAGCGAGAAAATATCTAATAACACTTTTTGCACTATCAAATATATATTTGTCTTCGATTGAGTAAAGGTCGTCCATAGCCTCCAAATAAGGCAGAGCATATGGATTCGCATTCGTCCAATCTTTCCTAATGTCCTTTGCGATTTCAAATATCGGTCTGTTCATTTTCGTCCTACTTTCTGTTTGTCTTGATACCAATCTAGCAAAGTATGTTTACTTTGTCAAATAACTTTTATACTTTCTTTCAGCTCGGCTAATCCACTTCTCAGCCCAACCTTGAAAATCCCAAACAAACTTTGTAGCCATAATGGATATAAAGATTGTTCCTATAAGGTCGTAGTTTATGTTATCCACGTGCTTCCCTTTCCATCTTCTCTACTTCGCTTAGTGCTGTTGGTGTCCAGTAAAGGTCTCTCTCTACTTTCATTCCAAATGGTCCTGTTACTATTTCAAAGCTCTCAAGGTCAAAGTATCCTAATTCAACTTCGGCTCCTGCTACAAGTCCGTAGAAGATTCCCTCTTCCTTATCAAACTCTGTTGCATACCAAGTCCAATTATTCCACGGGCAAAAGTATTTCGCCTGCACTATTGGGTCCTCTTGTCTTTGTGTCTCATATATTTCGGGGAACTTGTTTTCAAGTTCTTTGGTTACTAATTTCATCGTATCTCCTTTTGTTTTGTTAACCTTGATTAACCTGCTAGGTCCTTATACCTTTGACTTACTCCTCGGGTGATTAAGAGGTTTATAAGTTATGGTTTCCCACCTCTCCCGAAACTTTCAGTCTCTAGTCCTAAGATTTTTACTCCTAGCTTGTCGGTTAATACTTTAACCCTAACAAATAATCTTCTACTTGTCAAGGATTAAATAAAAAAATATTTGGAGCTGTTTTCTGTTGACAGGTAACAGCGAACCCCGTTCAAAGCAAATGGACCTATTCGCGCAAAGCGTCTAGTAAATAACCCGCCTCTTCGAAGTCGGATTGCAAACTATAGCTATTGTCGAAGTTGCCGTTATTTGTTAATAACAGAGTTGTATTATCTGTATTTTCAAAGAACATACTCTTGAGCAAAGCTCTTGAGCTAACAACTTTATGACCATTGTTACAGTAACCGTTAGATTTAGTTACCATGGAACATTTTTTACAAACGAAACGTTTGTCTATTGTTTGTTCGGACATTTTCACACCCCCTTTTTGTTTTATAGTTTTTTTAATATTCATACTCTTACTTTAATCTTTCTGTAATCTTTGTCAACTCTTATTGAAAATTTTTTTCATCGTGTGTGGATTCTGTTGAAAGGCTCCACACTGCCCCACGTCTCTAGGACCTTACGTCTTTAGAGAACAAAAGCTTGAGGAAAAAAAGAAAGAGGAGTCTTCAGCTCCCCTCTCTAAAAAGACTAGCCCTCAAAATCTACACCTCGCAAGTGAGAAAGGGGGTATGTCTTATGAAACCTAGTTTAGCACTT
>Ga0208298_1000532_pt1 | contig 15903 bp, 17 predicted proteins | sample 14BtaG_FD_184088 | JGI IMG/M metagenome (GOLD analysis project Ga0208298, IMG submission 184088) | Marine viral communities from the Subarctic Pacific Ocean - 14B_ETSP_OMZ_AT15311_CsCl metaG (SPAdes) (version 2) | ecosystem: Environmental > Aquatic > Marine > Oceanic | place: Pacific Ocean... | reverse complement strand
CATTTTTAGCAAAGGCAGCAGTTGGTATGCTTTCTGCTAGGCAGCAACAAAAGGCTGCTGAAAAGAATCAGCAGTTTCAAGTAGACCAACAGAACCTAGCTTACGATAGGTCATTACCTTGGAGCAACTATGGTCCTGCAGGTAATGTAGAGTTTGACCCTGAAACTAAAAAAATTATGCAAACTCTTTCTCCAGAATACCAAGCTCAATTGCAAGGATTTTTGGGTTCTTCTTCAGCAGCAACAGCAGAACTTCAAGCAATACAAGGAGACCCTAATGCAATGGCAAAACAACAGTTTGGTTTGTTATCAGAGTTAAGTGCTGACGCTTATAATCAATCTAGATTACAAGGGGAAGAAGCTGCTATAGCTCAAGGTAGAGTAGGAACACAAGGTTACTACGATAAAATGGCTGTAGAAGATTCAATAAATCAAAGCATACTTAGAGATAAAATATCTTCTGTAGGTCTTGGTATGGACTATAGAAAAATGGTAGGTCAAGAAGCGTTAGCTAATAATCAAGCAGCTATGGATATAACTGGTATGTTAAGACCTGATGTAGCTTATGGAATTAATGCGGGAAGTTCAGCAACAGTTGATGCAAATATGCTAGGAGTATCTACAGCAGGAAGCAACACTGCAGATACAACTTCGAGCTTTTGGTCATCGTTAGCAAACCAAGCTAACAAATATGATTTTAATAGTTTGTTCCCTAGTGGAGGAACACAACCAACAGGAAGAACATACAGTAGTATATTAACAGATATGAGTCCAACCAACGCATCAGCAAGAGCGTCTATGGGTAAAGGATTTTTAAGATAATAGGAGTATAGATAATGGCAACAGAGAGTATGTTTAATAATATCTTTGATGTAGCTACGTCAGATAATGTAGCCATAAGAGATAACGCAATTAAGGTAGCCCAGTTAAACCCGGGTCGTGCTTCTGTTTATGGAGCAGCTCAAGCAGGAGGTATGTTTATGCAAAACCTCGCGGGTATGGCAGGAATGAAAAGCCCAGAGCAAGAGAAAGCAGAAATTGTTACAAACATATTACAGCAAACTCAAGGTCTAGATAGAAATAATCCTGAACACTTAAAGAAAATTGCTAGTGAATTTATAAATAATAATCTTCCGGGATTAGGTCAACAGTTTTTAGACAAGGCTAGGACATTAACTACAGAAGCTCAAACTCAAGCTAACAAAGAAAAAGAACTTCAAATATTACAGCAGAGTGCTGATGCTAATACATCTCAAGCTGCGACTGCTGCTTACAGTGCAGAAACAGGAAGAACAGGAGTTGAAAATCAATACTCAATAGCACTTAAACGATTAGGTCTTGATGAATATATTTATGAAGACACATCTTCTATAGATGTTTGGAAACATAAGACACAGTTAGCCTTACAAGAAACAATAGCAGAAAACAATCTATCTTTAGGTAGAGAACAAAATGATATTGGTTTCTATAATGCAAACACTCAATTTTATTTAGCAGGTCTTAAACCACAAGAATTAGCTATTAGTGAAAAACTTGCAGAAAACGATAGGCTTAGAGTAAACATAGACGCAGGATATAAAGCAGGTCAACTGTTATATCAAGACGCTACTCTTAGAAGTCAAAATTCTGTTAATGATTTTAATCAAGCTATGGGTGGAACAGCAATGAATGTTCTTCTACCAGATGGTACAGCAGGTGTAGGTCAGATGGTCTACGACCCTGAGACTAGAACAGCATCGTTTAAGTTATTGTCTGTTGGAGATGTTAATGATGCAGAAGGTAATTATTCTGATATATTAATGACTGGAACTGCAAGTCAAATATCAACAGCAATGTCAGAAACTGCGGGCTTAGATGCTGATGAACAAAGAATACTTGATAATATTGAAAAAGATTATGACAGGATATTTAAGAGTGTATCTTCGTTCGGAGAAACATATAGAGTTCCAACTGAAGGCAGAGAAGAATTTACATCACTAACAGAAGTCCCTAGTCTTATGGAATACGCTAGGTTTGTAGGAACTAATCCTGAGTTTGCAGGTAATGGATATCAAGAAGGTTACTTACAAAGCAAACAATGGGAATTAATGAGTAAAGGTAGAGGTCTTACATACTCTAACTTACATAAAGAAATGGTTGATAGTTCTAGAATGGCAGAGCAACCAGTATCCGATGAAATAAAAACAGAGTTGGCTACACAGTATCCACAGGTTACAAATATGTCTATGATGGATACTGAAGTAGATTTATCTTCTAGTCCTTATTTTAAAAATACACCCAAGATGTCTCTAGCAAATGCTATAAGAACAATAAATTCTCATACAATAGAAACATCAGTTCCCGGAACTTTAAGGTACAATCAAATTCCTTTAGATGCTGCTACTAAGAATGCTTTAGTATCTGCTTTAGTTAGTGGTATGGCAGAGGCTCAACCTGCACCTGTTATTACTGAAGAAACTAATGTTATTGTTCCTGAAACTAATGCTGGTGCTACTGAATCTGAGACTGTTGTTACCCCACAAATAGAAGACATAGTACAACCAGACCCTAACGTAGGAGTCTTTGAATCTATGGTTGCTTCTGCTGTTTTAAACGAAAGAAGAACAACAGACAAAATGAAATACTATGACCCAATTGAATTTCCTAATACAGATGAAGGAAGAGAACAAATGAAAAACTACAATCAATGGAGATTTAAGAACGCAAACAAATATAGAAAACAAGGAATTACTTTACCAGTTTCTAAGAAAGCAAGATAATGGCTGACCTAAGTCAAATAATAATGGGTGGACAACAACCCAATAATTCTACTAACACTCAAGTAGACTTGTCTCAAATACTTAATGGAGCACCTCAAAGAACTGGTGTAGATTTAAGTGGTATATTAAATCAATCTTCAACCAGTGCTACTTCTACTCATAATCTTTATGGTTATGAAGAAGATACTCTTGCTGACAAAGTAGCTTTTGCTTCTCGTCTAGGTGTTACTGATACTTACCGTGGAGTTAAACAACTGTTTGGTATAGATAAAGAACAGATGGATGAAGAGCAGGCAAGGTTACGAGCTTATTTAGCAGACCCGGAGTATGGCGGTACTATACTTGCTGCTTATACTGCAGGTCTTTTTGGAGACCCTGTAGGATGGGCTATCCCGGGACTAAAAGCAAAGAATGCTTGGAGTGCTGCTAGAGCAGGTATGCTTATGGGTGCTGTCACTACACCATTAGGTTATGTAGATAAAGAAGCAGGTCAGACTAGGTTTTCTAATACTGTTATGGGTGTAGCTGGAGGTGGTGTCCTGTCTCCTGCTATGTATAAATTCTCACACTCTATACTTCCTAGTTTAAAAGCAGGATACTCAAACACAGGAAAAGCTATTGATACTGGTCAAATACACAACGACTTAAATATGATTCAAAAAATGGTAGCTACACCTCTTGCTCCTGTTTATGGTCTTGCTAAAAAAGGAGGCAACAAACTTAAAGAATCTAAATTTGGACAAGGGTTTGGAAAATATTTTATAGATAACTTTGGTCTTCCTGATGAGTATGTAAAACTAAAAAAGTTTAAGCGAATTTCTGAAAACGAATGGGCTTCTAAGTTTGATGACTTATTAGGAAGATATGACAAACTAACTCCAGACCAAGATGCCCTTCTTTACAGGATACTTACTGGAGAAAAGTCTGCTGTTCCTGCTAATATGAAAAACTTAAGCAAGGAAGGAAGAGAATTAGTAGACGGTATAGGACAAGAACTAGTAGACTTAGGAATATTAGGTAAAAAAACTTATCTTAAAAATAAAGGTAAGTATCTATACAGGTCATATGAAAAAACATCAGGTCCTATGAAAAGAGATATCATAAGAGATGAGAATCAAATGAGAGTCTTTGGTTCTGAGTTTATGCGTAGAGGAAAAACAATAGAGGTTGATGTTAAAGATGTAGATAAATATATTAAAGATGGTTGGCGTAAGGTTGGTGTTATGAGCAGAAACAAAAAGACTCAGAAAATAAATAGAGATTGGACACCGGCAGAAAGAAAAAAGAATGGAGAGATTATAAGTGCTGCTTATGCTATGGCTAAGACAGGTAAACTTATGACTAGAGATTTAACAACCTTTAAATTTTATGATGATTTAACTAAATTAAAATCTGACGGTAAACAAATAGTTAGGAAGAAAGCCCCAATGATAGATGGTCCTGAAGGAAAAATAGCTGACCCTGACTGGGTCAAGATGCCTAAGACTACTATAAAAAATTCAGGAGGAGTTCCTGAGTATGGTTCTCTAGCAGGAAAATGGGTTCCTAAAGAAGTAGCTAGTGATATACAATGGGCTAATGGATTTAAAAGATATGAAAGAGGAGACACCGTTGCTGGAGTTATAGGTCAAGTACACCACAAAATGCTACAGTATTGGAAAAGAGGTAAGACATCTTTAAATCCTGTGGTACATATGAACAACATAATGTCTAATCATATTCTTTATGATTTAGTAGATGCAGATTACAAATACCTTAGAAGTGCTGCTTCTGATTTTCAGAAAGCAAAAATAGGTATGACTCTTAAAGGCAGAAACAAACAAGAAACAGAAGACTTTAGAAAAGCAAAGATACTTGGTGTGTTTGATGCGGATGTTATGAAACGAGAATTAACAGACTACGAGAGAGACATCTATAAAAAATATATGAGAGGTAAAGGAAAGAATGATGGAGACTTGCCTAATAGATTATGGCAGGGATTTAAGGGCATAGCTAAGTATACACAGAAGACTCACTTAGATGACTTATATGCTGCTGAAGATAATGTTTTTAGACTAGCTTTATTTAAAGACCATCTAGCTAAGAATGTTGCTAGAGGCAGAACTCCTACAGACACACAGTATAAAGAAGCTGCTATGTTCTCTAGAAAATATATGTTAGATTACGAGATAGCTGCTCCGGGTATCAATATGCTCAGAGAAAGTATACTTCCCTTTGTATCTTATACCTACAGAGTTGCTCCGATTCTTGCAGAGACAGCAATAAAGAGACCTTGGAAGATGGCTAAGTGGGCTCTCATATTGAAAGGTCTTAACTCTATAGGTGCTGACATATCAGAAGATGATGTGGCTACAGAAAGAAAGAGACAAAAAGAATTAAACTTAGGTTACGACCTTCTAGGTTCTAAAGTTATTCCGGGTGCTCACACTTTAATTAAAGTTCCTAGAACAGATAAGAGTCAATACTTAGATGTAAGTAGATGGGTTCCGGGTGGTGATGTGTTAGACTTAAGAACTTCTGGTCTAGATATACCGGGAATACCCGCACCTCTTCAGCCATCATCAGGAGCAATCGGAGGTATATACAAAACAGTTACAGGGTTTGATAGCTTCACTACTAAGATGGTTCCGGGAATAGGTTCTGAGAGCTCTGAGGATGAGCTAGAAGCTAGGATGTCTATCTTTGCTAAAGAGTTTGTACCTATGTATCATCAAGCATCTAAGATTAAAAATGCTATAGCATCAGAAGGTAAGAGACATCCAAGTAAAGATGACCTCACTGTAGGAGAATCTTTATTAAGTGGTATAGGATTTAAAGTAAAGAATTATGATGAAAGAAAGTACAAAACAAGAGTAGGTTTCTTATACAAGAATAGAATGAGCTCTTTAGAAAGCGTAGGTAAAAAACTTCTAGCTGATTATAAAGGTGGTAGAGTGGATAAAGATAAATATTTAAAAGAAATAAAAAGATTAAGAAAAGAACTTAAAGTAATTGAGTCTGAAGCTAGAAAAGCTATGACTCCTGCGAGGTAGTATGGCAGTAACATCAGGAATGTTATTAAGTAAAGTTATAGACTCAGGCTCTAACTTTTTAAACACCTTTGTTAGTGACTCGGATAAAGAAGCAGAGTTTCTTTACAACAGTTTTAAGAGTGAAGGCTATGATGTAGATGAAGATTTACTTAGGCACTATGTTATGTCTAGTAATATTGCTAATAGGTTTGGACCTGCTAAACAATATACAGGCACTATTACGAGCCTACAAGGAGGTCTATTTAAAGAAATTATGGACGGTGCAGGTGCTCTTATAGGTAAAGGACCAACTAAAGGAAGAGCTACAGCTTTTTCTGTTGATGACTTAGGTGCAGATTGGGCAGGAGCTACTCGTATGCCACTTGATGTAGCCCTTGCCAAAGGTTTATTTAAACATACTGAACCCGGTGTTACAGGAATAGGTCAAGGAAAGACTATACAAGTCCTTAAGAATGTTCTTAGTGATGAAAAGACAAACGCTAAGGACAAGATTAAATAGTTCACTAGTGAACATTTTTAGTGGGTAGTTGTTTCTTCAAAGGACATTAGACAATCATCTATATGTAGATAACCAACTTCTTTGTCAATCCATTTGCTCCCTTTGAACTCTGTGTTCTGAGGGAGTTTTTTTATGTGCCATTTAAAATCATATCCCTCTTCTTCTTCCTCTAGATTAGCGGGGTCGAAGACATACACAGTGTGGCTTCCGGGTTTCTCTGGCATAGATACTGCGTACCAAAATTCAAACCCGTGTTCTTTTGCAAACTCTTTGTTCCAATCAAACTTTATCTTCTCAATAATAGTATCTGGGTAGTGTTTGTGTCTACATTTAATCTCTAACATAATACCATTCTTCTCATCGAAGGCATCGTACCTAGAGAATTTATCGTCCATAGGTTTAAAGTTATATTCAAAACCATTGAGTGCTTTTATTATTTTAGACTCATTCATAGGATACTTTCCTGTAATGTTAAAAAAGTGAGCTCCATATCTTCGATTCTAGAGGACTTCTCTATGTAAGCAAGGGGTAGGGTAGGGTCTATTTGCGCCAATCTGACCGCCAAAGCCTAGGATTCTTGACACCGGTGTCATCTTTTTTAGTGTGTTTTAGTTTCCAATATAGCTTGGAAGTCCCATCCATACGGACGAGACCCCAAGTATTTTTAGGTGGTTTACTTTCCGCCACTCGTTTGGCTAAACAAGCCACCCCTTTCTAAGGGCGTCTAACCACATAACTATGTAGACTAGACACCCTGTAGAAATCATTCCCGCCATAAAATAAACGGTGTACATAATTCCTTCTAATATTTTCATATTTCCCATCCTGTGCAATTTATACTGTTAGCAGGAGAACACTTTAATTGTTGTTGTATTTGTTGTTCTTCTTTTAATTTGTCTTGGAGTGTAGTACATCCTGTTAATAAAACAATAACTAAAGGGAAGATTATAAGTAAATAATAATATTTCATTCTACATCCCTCTCTTCCTCAACGAGGTCGACAAGTTCACACACACTACCAGTACAGGCTAGTGTCTTAGTTCCTACTGTCATATCTGTAAGCTCATACTCACTAATCAAATCCCAGTTTACTGCTTTAGGCATCTTCTTAGCTAGAGCATCGTGTGTCTTCTTATCACACTCTTCATATGGTGCTTGCTGATATGTATGGTCTGAGTGTGGTAGAAAACTAACACCTGATACTTCATCAAAGTGTTTGTATACCCACGCACCTACATCCATCCACTCGTGTTCTCTCACGCTGACAGTAACACTAGGCTTGTGCTCACAGTAGTATCTTTGATACATAAGCCACAGCTCTAGTTGTTCTATAGCACTCCTCTCGTTCCTAGTTACTGCACCTTTAGGGGCTTTCATAGGGAAAGAGAATACCTTAACGCTGTTAGGTTTCATTACATCAGCTTCAGCAGGTATGCCTTGGTCTTCCATAAGTTGTGCTATAGGGTCTTTAGCATCTGCTCTAACCCTACGAATATAGTAATCACTATGTCTAGTGTGTATACCACTGGCACTGTCGACTAGCTGACTGACTGTACCGCTAGGTTTAATAGCAGTAGTAGCAGTAGCTTGTTTAATACCTAGTAGCTCTGACCAATGCTCATTAGTCTTAACAGATTCTTTTCTAAGGTCAGATAGAAAATCAGGCAGGCTACGCTTACCATAGTATCCTCTACTATCATCATTACTATAATTCATAAAAGCATTATCCATAATACCAGTAAGAGATACACCTAGTAGTGCTTCCTCTTCTGTGTTATGAACCCACTTAGGTCTCAATCTCTTGAGGTTAGTCAGTGATGCTTGGAATGTGCCCAGTATAGTAGCTAGTCTAACCTTACGGAGTATATCCTTTTGCGTGTCTTCCGCTCTCACTACAACCTCAGTAAGATTACAGAACTGTCCATCTCTCAATATGATTTCACTACAAGGGTTACAACCAAAGTCGTGGTCAGTATCTCTCCTACCTATAGACGCTACTTGTTTAATCGCGGCTTCTCTATTAAAGATACCACGCTCACCAGACTTAGACTCATACAGTGATGTCCACTCTTTCATAAAGATACCAATGTCTGGCTTCTCTGTGTAGCATACACTGTTGTTACTTAGTGCCATCTCTGGTGTATCAGACCACCATTGACCAGACTTAGCATTACGCATACGCTCATCAGTTAGATTAGATAAAGAGATTAGGGCACTTCGTCTAACACCGCCCACTACAACTACCTCTGCTATCTTACACATCATACGGTGACACTCGTAGCTTGTTAGCTTACGCCCACCTGCTTCTTTAAAAATGTTAGTAGCAAAGTTAAATAGGTCAAGCAAAGGCTCTGGTCCACTTGCCCTGCCACCAAAGGTAGCTAGTCTAGAACCTTTAGGTCTCACCTTAGAGAAGTCCCACTTAGGCATCTCACCATCATAGAGATAAGTAATTAGCTTACGGAATGCAGACTGCCATCCTTCCTTGCTATCTTGTACGACAATCACATCCTCTACATCTACCATATCTGTAGGGATTTCAGGTAGTTTATTAACTGATTGTCTCTCTACACTAAACCCTACACCAGTACCGTGCATCAGAACGAATAGACATTCATCAAATGCTTTCGGATGGTCTACACTTAAGTAAGCACAGTTGTACCCTGCTATATTATTCTTAGCAAGAGCAGGACCTGCAGTCATAAGAGCTCTCATACTAGGCATAACTTCTAAGTTACATACTGCTTCCTCAAGTATCTTCCTAGTCTTAGGTACTAACTCTTGGTTTGTATTCTCTTTTAAATGTTGCTCCATAAAATCAAAGTATCGGGCAACGGTTTCTTTCCAAGTCTCTCTCCGCTTCTTCTCAGGTAGCCATCGTGCGTACCTGCTAAGCGCAATAAAGTTTTGGTAGTCATTTGGTAATTGATTCATTCATCCTCCATTGGTTCGATTTCAATGTTAAGCATCTTCTCTCCATTGTCATCTAAGTAAGTATTGTATTTTAGTCTTCCGTTTCTGTGCATCTGAACAGCATCAGTTATACCTTTGTCATAGCATTTAGTACCGTGTCTCCATAATAAGAATGCTCCTATTATAATCAACGCTGACTGTAGCAATACAAAGTTCTCAGTTGGTATCGTCAACATCTTCAAACTCCTCTCGTTTATCTATCAGTTTATCCTCGAACTCGTGCAAGATATCTTCTGTTGTTATATCTAATACCTCACACAGAGTACAAGGGTCTAGTCCTACATTAACTATACGCTCTTTTAATTCATTTAATGTTAGAGCCATACTGTCCTCCCTCGTGTTCTATCAGTTTCTTTAAGAACCATTGAGCTTTCTTGAGGTCTTCTAATCCATTCTTGTATCTCCATCTGCATATGTATTTCATAACAGATGCGGTTAGGTAATCCATATCTTGGTCAAGTATAAAATCTATGACTTCAATATTACCCTGCTTATAATGGTTAGGATTTATATTATCTTCGTCCACTTCTTAAGCTCCTTAATTTCTTTAGTTGAAAATATTTTAATATCATACTTATCACACCACTGCCGATAAGTAATCTTATTACCCTTGGCTACCTTAGAGTCTGGTCGTGGCATCAAGAAGATTAAATCCTTACCTTCAAACTTTAGTTGTTCAGCTATTGATTTATACTTCTGTCTGTCACCACTACGGAAGAAGCCCTTAACCTCGATATGATACTTACCCTTAACAAAGTCTGGGGTGTAGTTCTTTCGTATCGTATAGGCTATCCTACAGGGCTCGTACTTCCACTCTTTGCCTAGTGCTTCCGCACATTCTTTCTCTAACTTAGACCGAAACTTTGTTGCCATCTTTATCCACCTCTATAACATTAGGTAAGTTAACAACCTGCGTTAAGTAACGAGGTCCATTAGAGTATAGGAAAGTTCTAAGGTCTTCTCCCCAACAAGTATACTTATAAGAACAGTAACTACATCCAGTATCCAGTTTCATATTACCAGACTTACCGTCAGCTACAACTTCATAGCATCTCTTTGGTGGTGTCTTAGACTTAACTATCTTCTTTATGTTCTTGATTCTTTCTGGAGCAGAGAAGAAGTTTAGCTTAGACCAGTACCATTGTGACTCGTCTTGCATATCATACTTAAGATATGTAAGGTGTCCGTTAGTCTTATCCATAACTAGCCAACCAAACTTATCAGCTTCTTCTGCGTGAGCATAGCCTTTGATTTGGTCAACATATCCAAACGGGTCGTTGTCTATTAACGAGCCATCCTTAAACTTCTTAAAGCCATAAGGTGATGATGACTTAACATCCGTTAACACGCCGTCAATCTTACAGTCCATAGAACCTTTGATACCGTCTACCTCTACTCGCTTCTGTTCATCTGTCACATCGTGACCCGCAAGTTTAGTAAGAGCTAGTACCATCTCTTCAATCAAGTGACCATAGAGAAACTTGATTCTAGTATGAGGTAAAAGTTCTTCACCTTCATATCCATTATAAGAATACCACAACTGTCTATCCTTCTTACCGATGTTAGACATTCTAAGTTTACGCTTATCAAACTTACTCTCTGTGATATTATTTCTTAGTATCATTTTGACATTCTCACCGAAGTCATTTATTACTTGTTCGACAGGCACACCTTCTGGAATATCCTTGGTGTCAATCATACGATATATGTCGCTTACTAGAGTATCTGTACTCATTGTACTTTCTCCTTGGTTAAATAAAATAAAACTTTCTGTATTGATTCTACTGTATCACCTAAGATACCTATAGACCTATTACATTTATTACATAGTACACCCCTGAACTGCATATTCTGGTGGTCGTGGTCATAACAAAGTTTATCTTTGCTACCACACACTTCACACTTGTCACTGCTAGCCATTCTTTCTTGGTATTTTTCATAGGTTGTACCATATACTTTTTCTGCATAATGCTTTCTTCTTTTACGCAATATAGACTCGCCATTTTTAGCTCGCCAAGCATTCTCTCTTTGGTTCTCACACTTGTAGCATAAGTTTCTTCTACCGTGAGTGTGTCTATCACATTTTACAAATAGATTTAATTCTTCCTCAGTGTTTGCAGTAAGATTACAATCTTTACAGGTTCTTAGTGCGTCTGTTGCCACGATTTACCTACCTTGTATTCACCGTCCAAGGGACAGTTTAAGTTAAAAGATTTACCTGCTTTGACGATAGCTCCTACCGCTAGACCACCGAAGAAATCAGCTTGGTCATCTCTGACTTCACACTGAAACTCATCGTGCACATTCAATACAAACTTATAATCTATATTGTATTGTTTAGCATAGCTATCTAGTAATACCAACGCTTTCTTCATAACAACTGCACCTGCACTCTGCAATAGAGTATTAAGTGCTGAATGTTCTGAGCGTATGTGTAGCTTTCTACCATCTAGTCCTGTCACCCACCCCTTCTTACTGGAGTCCGCAACCTGACTACGCAAGTGTCTCAACGCAGGAGTATTATTAAGAAAGTTTTTCTTAAGTAAACGACCACGCTTTGCACCACCTCCCGCTACCTCACCTATCTTAGTATCTCCTGCTCCGTATAGGAACGCATAGATAAAAGTCTTGGCTTGGTCTCTGGTCTGTAGTCCTGCTGACTTCTGATTAGCACTGTGTATATCACCGTTAAGTATCTCATTGGTGTATGCTTCATCGTTCATATAGTGGGCGAGCATTCTAAGCTCTAGTCCACTAGCGTCACAACCTACAAGACTGTATCCATTAGGGACAGTCCATAGTTCACGACAGTCAGCACCATATCCACCATCAAAACCCCACAAGATGCTACCATCTTTAGCGTGCTTAGTCGCAGGGACTTGAGCACAGTTAGGTTTAGAGTGTGTCATTCTACCGGTGACTGCACCGCAAGGGTTCACCCTACCGTGTACTCTACCAGTGTCTTCATTGATAGCTTCGACCCAACTCTTAACCATAGCTATACGCTTGGTCAGTGTTAAGTAATCCACAATCAATTGTGCTTCGGGTATCTTAACAGTCTTAAGTACCTTCTCATCTACTATAGGGTTTCCCTTCTCAGTAAATGATTTAGGTTTCCAACCGAAGTGCTGGAGGTACTTAGCTATCTGTTGTCGAGACCCAAGATTAAACTCAGGGTACTCGTAGTATCCCCACTTATCATCTTCGAAGTGTGCGCCCTTATCTAACTGAGCTTGATACCTCTTAGAGATACTACCATCCTTGTTGTGTGTCTTCTCTTTAGGATGTGGTAAGTCTACCCACACAGGTAGAGGTTTAAATCTTTCGTGCACCTCATCCTCTATGTCGAGTACCTTCTCCTTCATCTCAGCGAGCAGTTCATAAGCACGCTCCTCATTCAGTACCATACCGTTGTCGGTCTGCTCTCTGATTATGTCAGCAGTCTTATGTTCTATATCTACTGCAACATTGTTGACACCGGTGTCAAGAAAGTGGTGATACAAAGCCTTAGTTACCCGCACATCTTGTTGGCAGTAAGTTAACATCTCGTGGCTATACTCTTCCCAACCACCTTGATAGTCATCTTTGTAATTGCCTAGTCTCTCACCCCAAGACCTTAAACTATGTCCACCATCAAGGCTAGGGTTATGTAGTCTGCTAAGTACGAGAGTGTCCCGTAGATTAAAAGCCCAATCCATCCCAGTAAGCCTACGCAAAATAGGAACATCAAAATTAATAATGTTGTGTCCCACAAGAGTGTCGACACTTTCTGATGCCAACCATTTTCGAAAAAGTCCATTGGCTTCTCCTCCTATAAAATTATAAACAGTAGACTCACCGTCATCAAGCATCGCACAAATGCAATGTACTTTAGTAGCGTTGAGTCCATCAGTTTCTATGTCAAAAAAAGCTGTGTTCATCATCTACCTCCGTTAATCTTCCGGTGTCGCTATCATACTGTAGTCTGCAAGCCTTACCAGTAAGACCAGAGAACCTATTCTTTATCACTCGCAGTGTAGTTTGATTACGAATGATAGGGTCATCGTCCTGTTGGTTACGCTCTAAGCCTATTACAATGTCAGACAACTGAGCAATTGCTGCGGAACCTCGAAGCTCTGAGAGGCTCACCTGTCCACCTTCTTCGTGAGCCCTACCTTGAGGTCTCCTAAGATGAGATATAAGGAACAAGCCTACGCCAGTCTCTTGTACTATCTTGCGTAGCTTAGTCATAATAGCATCAATAGCTTTACGCTCGTCCAGTATGCCATCTTGGTCTGATACCACGATAGATAGATGGTCGAGAACAATCCACTTACAATCATAAGATTTAGCATAAGTTCTAATCACATTAAGCAGTGAGTCTTCTGACATACTACCGAAGTGGTCATAGAAATATACATTCTTATCGCCGACAGATTTCTGCCAGAGTTCTTTCTTATCTTCGGAGCTCAACTCCCTCTCATACTGTGGTATGTGGATAGGAAGGTTAGCTTCGATAGACATCAAGCCTTTAACACTACGCTCGATAGACTCTTCCAAGTGAATGATAGCTAGGTTGTCATCAGTAGTGTTGAGTATGTAAGACTCTAGTTCCTTAACGACACTGGTCTTACCCATACCAGAACCACTGGTGATAGTAACTAACTCCTTCGCTCTGAACCCATAGGTAAGAGTGTTAAGACCTTGCCACGGGTAATCAATGGTTACTAGGTTCTCATCCTTAAGTAGATGTTCCCAAGTATCCTTACCTCTAACAATACCTGCCGGAGTATAAGACTCAGCAGACCACCAAGCATTGGTGAACTCCTTAACCTTTCCGTTCACTAGCATATCACTAGCGTCCTTCATAGGTAGCTTGCAGACCTTCAGCTTACCAACAGATACAATATCTTGGCAGGCTTTCACCGCATCGAAACCAGCTTGGTCTTGGTCAAAGCACAGCACCACATTATCAAACGACTCGATGTATTCTAGATTGTCTTTGATATCTCGTGACGCAGAAGACGCCCCGTTCTTGAGGGAGACCACCTGCCACTTGCCATCGAACATTTCTGAAATCGAGAGGGCGTCAATTTCGCCTTCACAGATAGTCAGATACTTACCACCGGAGCGATTAGCATTTTGTCCGAACAGACCTGAGCCTTTGTTCGTCCCTATTATTTGAAACTCTTTGGTTGCGACAGTTCTCTCTTTATATCCGAGAAGCCTATTGCTCTCGTTAGAGTCGTAGTATGGATAGTAATGTTTATCTATCTGACCTTTCTTGTCGTAACTCACAGTCACACCAAACTTAGATGTGATGTTAGATGATATGCGTCTCTCTTTAATTGACGCATTAGATACACCTCTCGGTGTTATAGTTTGCATAGGCTTTTCCTCCACATAATTTTGTTCACCAGTGAACTTTTTTTCATAGTGTCCACAGGCATTACAATAACCGTGACCATCAGAATAGATAGCCAAGTTATCACCTGCTCTGTCCCCACCTGTATCTCTACAGGCAGGGCAGGGCTTGTGCTCTACAAAAGTAGAGGGATTATGCGAAGAACTCACTCGTCTCAGCGTCTGCAGATTTGTACCCTTCGGTACGGTTTGTTACTTTGACTGCGGTCAAGTAGGTAGCGACCCCGTGTTGTGGGTGCTCTTGTCCTGCTTTCCATAGTACCTGTACTTCCGACTCTGCTCCGAAATCGTGACCGATTGCTTCACCTTCGTCAGTCTTCACCATCTCAAAAGACAATGGATACTTGGTCGAGAACTTGCGTGCCCTGTAAGACCCTCCGTCCTCTGTCTGGATAGTGCGTACCTTAACACCAACTTTCTCTAGTGCTTTGGCTTCTTTGTCATCAACAGCGACAGTAAGCGTGTACTTACCGGTATCCTCACCATTGAATTTTTCTGTACTGTCTAGATAGACATACTTTGCTATACCTTTAGTTATCATAGTTATACTCCGAGACCTGTAGAAAGAACTTAGACTAGTAGGTCTCATAGACTAGTCTAAGGATAGAGATTAACTAAAGTGATAACTATAATGATTATCACTTTAAGTAATATCTATAGTAATATTTTATACTATTATTCAACTAGAGTCAACAGTCAAATCTTCTTTATTGAGGATTTCTTCATCGTCTAAATAAGTATATGGGTTGGAATGATATCTACAGACAGAACATAAGTCTAGATATTTAGTCCTATCTGTAGGTTCTTTAGCTTTGCACTCCCACTCGTTGAGGATAGCGTCACAACATTTGCATCTCATTGTAAGTCCTCCTCGCTAAGTATGTCTTTATTCTCATAACTAATCTCAACACCATCGTCATTAATCGTGACACCAGTGTCAACAATTTCTTCACGACCTATAGACCAGTCATCATTTTTCATAGAGTGTATGCGAGCATCAACTTCTGTAAGACCAGAGATTATTGTCGCGCCTGTTGTACCGTCTAGCACAAAGTATGTATATTCAGTATCCCTATATACTTTAGCTAGTCTGCTTATTAAAGGTTTTGTGTTCATTTTGTGTTCCATCCATCGTTATTTAATTTCTCCTGTAATTCTTTAATATAATGTTCTTGTGCTCTCTGTTCTTCTTGGAGCCAAAGAATTTGTCGTTGTAAGTCCTGCATTATACCTAAATA
>Ga0208298_1000531_pt1 | contig 15937 bp, 13 predicted proteins | sample 14BtaG_FD_184088 | JGI IMG/M metagenome (GOLD analysis project Ga0208298, IMG submission 184088) | Marine viral communities from the Subarctic Pacific Ocean - 14B_ETSP_OMZ_AT15311_CsCl metaG (SPAdes) (version 2) | ecosystem: Environmental > Aquatic > Marine > Oceanic | place: Pacific Ocean... | reverse complement strand
CTACTGTTAGTTCTGCATTGCTTTTAGAAGATGCTGATGGAGATACTAAAGTACAAGTAGAAGAAAGTTCAGACGAAGATAAGATTAGATTTGATACTGGTGGAACTGAGAGAATGATAATTGATTCTACTGGTGTTGGAATTGGGACTAGTAGTCCTTCTGCTAAATTAACAGTTGCTGGTGGTTCAGATATGGGTATTCGTATTATATCTGATGCTGATGGTTATGCTAGTTTGCAATTTGGAGATGTAGATGACTTTGTTCGTGGTGGTATCACTTATAACAGTGCAGATGATAGCTTACAACTAAGAGGTTACAACAATGCAGAACGCCTACGCATAGACTCATCAGGCAATGTTGGAATTGGAACTAGTAGTCCTCTGCAAAAACTTCATGTTAATTCAGGTACTGGAAACAGTGCTGCTATATTTGAAAGCACAGATTCAACCTCGCAAATATGGTTAAAAGATTCAGCATCTTCTACAACATATCAAACAGGAATTGGTTGTCTTGGTGATAATCTGCTATTTAATAATGGTGGAGAAAAGATGAGAATAGACTCATCAGGCAACTTGTTGGTGGGTAAGACTTCAGCAAATGACTTTGCATCAGCAGGTGTGCAAATTGAACCAGCAGGACAAATAACAACATCTATAGGCGGAGATGCTGCATTAAAGCTTAATCGTGGTACTAACGATGGAAACATCATTGAGTTAAATAAAGCAGGTTCATTAGTTGGAAGTATTGGTACTCAAAGTGGAACTGACTTCTTTATTACAGGCAGTGTGTCAGTTGCAACAGGACTTAGGTTTCAAACTAATGAAATTGTACCTGTCAATGGTTCTGCTGGAAATAGTGATGCTGCTATAGATATTGGAAAGTCTAACATACGCTTCAAAGACCTCTACCTTTCAGGCGGTGCTTATCTAGGTGGTACAGGTACAGCAAACAAACTTGACGATTATGAAGAAGGTACTTGGACTCCAACACTTACAGCAGGTGCTTTTAGCTCTGTAGCAGCAACCTATACAAAAGTTGGAAATATGGTAACAATAAATTTAGATGCTGTAGTAGGAACAGGTGGAGCAACAAAAATAACTAACCTGCCTTTTACTTGTGCTAATACTGTAGGTTGTGGTATTTATGCTAGTGGTCAAGCTGTATCTTCAAGAACACAATTTAATTGGGTTATTGCAGGTGTAACAGCATTTTTTCGTGGTACAGGTGATAGTGTAGCTTTTACAACACAATCATTAAGTACAGGAGCTACTATACATGCAAGTATTACATACAGAACATCTTAATAACTAATATACCTAGTGGATTCTAGGTACGGACAAAAGGAGAAAATAGAATGGCAATAACAAAAGAAATAATAGAAGATAAAATAGAAGTTGTAGGAGACTACAAAGCTATACAAGTAAGAACAGCTACAGTCATCAAAGAAGATGGTGTAGAGCTATCAAGGTCTTTTCATAGACACGCATTAGAATGTGTAAGCTCTGTACAGAACGATGACGATAGTTGGACTCATACAGATACAGACGTGTCTGGAGAGTCTACAGAAGTCCAAGGCATAGCTTCAGCCATTTGGACAGACGCAGTGAAGACTGCAAAACAGAACGCTAACGAAGCATCTGCAATATAATAGGAGAAATAATATGGCAATTGGATATACTTGGGATGTTTCAACAGTTGATACTTACCCAACACTAGATAGTAATGCAGACGTTGTTTATAACGTGCATTGGAGATTAACAGCAGAAGACGATGCTAATCAGGATGCTGATGGCAACAACTGGACTGCTACATCATACGGAACTCAATCTGTAGATACTTCAGACTTGTCAAGCTTTACAGCTTTTGCAGATTTATCTGCTTCAGACGTACAAGGTTGGGTTGAAGCAGGTATGGGTAGTGAAGCTGTTGCAGATTTAAAGTCTGGCTTAGATGCTCAAATCGCATTACTTATCACACCAACATCCGTTACTAAAACAATAGGATAAAACACATCATGGAACTAACACCTTATTTATTTTGGAATATCTTTATAACTTTGGTGTTAGCACCAGTGCTTTACAGCATTAGACAAAACACAGAAGAGGCTAAACGCCTTGACATACTTTTAAACAAGACTCGTGAAGAGATAGCTAGAGAGTACGTAACTAAAAACGAAGTTAAAGATGACATGGGAATCCTCATGGATAGAATAGATAAAATCGGAGAAAAGCTTGACAAACTCTTTGAAGTCAAGTAAAATAGGTATAAAACACTATGAAAAATAAAAAGAAAAGAACAAAAAAGTATAAAGGTAAATACGTTACTGCTGATAGATTAGATATGTCTAAAGGTGGTAGAGTAAAAGCTCAAGTAGGTGGTATACAAAAAGCTCCTATAAGTCGTAAAAGACCTCCTATGTCTATAGAAAGAGAAGAAGAGATTAGACCTAATGTAACTACAACTGAAGCTAAACTTATACCCGGTCGACCTACTGGTACACGTAGAGGTGCAGCACCAACTACTTCAACTACTCCAGAAGTAAAATTTAATAAATTAAGTAATGAAATAATACCTAACGTAAATGCCAGTACAGGTTCAACAAATATAGAAAAAGCTAGAGAACTTGCACTAGCTGGACAACAACCTGCAAAACCAAGTCCTAGAATGGAAAGAGAAAGTGATAGATTTTTAAATGTTACTGAAAGAGCTGTTAAACCTACAGTTACACCTAAAGATGTTACTCCAGTAACAAAACCTAAACCTATACAACCTAGATTCCAACAAGCTCCAGTAGAACCTAAAAGACCTGATGTTATTCAACCTACATTACCAAAGTTTCCAGAAGAAGGAAGACCTAGAGATGATATTTTATTTGCTCAACAACAAGCAACTCAACAATCTTTAGAAGATTTAGAAAGAAGATTTAGCGAAGGTAAATTTGCAGGATATGCACCAGAAGACTTAGCATTCCTTGGAGATAAAATTACTGATGCTATTAATCAAGGTGCTGTTAATCAAAACACTACTGAAGGTTGGTGGACTGATGCAGGTTACGATAACATGAGTGACGCTTTACAAAGTGGTCAATTTACTTTTAAAGATGGACAATGGGTTTTAAAAGATGGTACAGAAGATGATGCTCAAAAAGCTGTAGATGAAGAATTAATAACTGCAAGAGGTAGAGCTGAACAAATATTACAAGGTGATATGACTGGTATACCTATGGCTGAAGCTCCTAAAGAAGTAGAAATAGGAGAGTTAGGTGAAGCTAAGACTATGGCAGAAAGAGAAGCTCTTCAAGCTCAATTAGCTGAAGTAGGTGCTGCTCCAGAAGCTGCAACAATAGAAGATGTAACAACTGCAAAAACTCCAGAACAATTACAAGCTGAAACATATAAAGCTGAACTTGTTACAGCTATCCCTGATATAGAACCTATTATAGGAGAATTATCAGATGATGCAATTGCTAAAGTAAGTGAGATTAGTAAATTATCAGGACCTGCAGTAGCTAAAGAAATTTCTCAAAAAGCTATTGACGCTTCTAAAGCAGATACAGTTGAAGGTATTTTATCTGCTGGTGCTTTTGTTCCTGAAGTAGATGATTTAACTCCAGAGAAAGTATCAGAAACTCCTGATGCAGAAGCTAAACAAAGAGAAGCTTTAACAGGAGAAGCTGCAGTTGGTACTGCTGCTCAAATTGTAGACCAAGTAGGTTATGAAGCTGCTAAACGTAGAACAGTAAAAGGTACTGCTGCAAAAGGTGCTGCTGCTTCAATGATTGCAGAAGTTTCAGAATTACCACCAGAAATAACATCAGCTATTGTAGAAGACCCTGCAACTGTTGAAGCTCAGTTAGATACCGGAGCAGACCCTGAAGTTGTTGCAGCTATTGCAGCTTTACCAGAAGAAGCTTTAGTATCTTCACAAATGGAAAGCTTACTAGGTGGTTTAGAGGACGGTAACATACCTGCATGGGCTAGACCTGCTGTAGATGCTATCAACTCTAATATGGCTGCTAGAGGATTAAGTGTTTCTACAGTAGGTAGAGATTCTTTATTCAATGCTATTATTCAATCAGCTATGCCAATGGCTCAAAGTAATGCACAAGCTTTACAACAAAGAGCTTCACAAAATTTAAGTAATCAACAACAAGCTAACTTACAAGAAGCTTCGCAAATTCAACAAATAAGAATGCAGAACTTGGCAAATCGTCAAGATGCTGCAAGTCAGACTGCACAGTTTGCTCAACAGATGGGAGTTCTACAAAGTCAGTTTAAACAAGAAGCTGTAATGACTACTGCACAACAGCAACAGCAAACAAGAACACAGAATTTACAAAATAGACAACAAGCTGCTGTTCTTAATACTCAGAATCAACAAGCTATGAATGCTCAAAACTTAGGTAATGAGCAGCAAATGGAACTTGCAAATCTTGAAATAATGAATCAGACAGAACGTGAAAACATGACTGCTGAGAATCAAGAAAGATTAGCAGAGATGAATATAGCTGCAGAGTTTATAGCTAAGAATGCTGATTTTAAACAGCAAATGAATTTAGCTAATTTATCTAATGACCAACAGATGAAACTTGCAAACTTGTCAGCTCTTAACCAAGCTAGTGCTGATAACTTAAATGCTGAACAACAAACAGAGTTAGCAAATCTTAATAAAACTATGCAAGTTAATATTAAGAATGCTGAATTAGCTCAACAAATGGGAATAGCTAATCTTAATGTAGACCAACAAAGAGCAATGGCTAATGCAAATACTGTAGCTAATATGGACATGGCTAATTTTAATAACGAGCAACAAGTAGTGTTAGCTAACAGTAAGTTTATGCAAACAGCTACTCTTGCAAACTTTGATGCAGAGCAACAGACTATTATGCAAAATGCTACAGCTATGGCATCTTTAGATTTAGCAACTGTTGACCAAAGAACAAAACTAGCAGTTACTAATGCTCAATCATTCTTATCTATGGACATGGCTAATCTTAGTAATAGGCAACAGGCTAGTATGTTAAAGTCACAAATGGAACAACAACAATTATTATCTAATCAATCTGCTAATAATGCTGCTGCTCAGTTTAATGCTTCTAGTGAAAATCAAACTAATCAATTTATGGCTAGTATGGCTGCACAGATTGAACAGTTCAATGCAGCTCAGTTAAACACTGCAGAACAGTTTAATGTTTCACAAACAAATGCTAGGGATGCTTTAGAGTTCCAAGTAGAGGCTGATTTAGAAAAAGCTAACGCTTCTATGGTTAATCAAATTAATCAGTTTAATGAACAGACAGCTTTTGAAAGAGATAAATTTAACACATCTAATGCACAAGCTATAGAGCAGTCTAACTTAGCATGGAGAAGACAAGCTAATATGGCAAACACTGCAGCAGCTAATCAAGTTGCTATGCAAAACGTACAGAATGCTTTTAACATGACTTCACAAGCTCAATCATTTTTATGGCAAGAGTTAAGAGACCAAGCTAACTATACTTTTCAATCTGCAGAAAATGAAGAAAACAGAAAAGCTCAGTTATATGCACAGGCTTTAGCTAACGAAGGTGGGTCTGCGGAGAATTGGAAAAACAATGTAAGTTCTATAGGAACATTAATTAATACCATCTTTGGTGGAAAATAGGAGAATATTATGGGATGGAATCCTTTTAAAAGTATTAAAAAAATTGTAAAGAAAATTGGTAAAGGTATTAAAAAGATTGGTAAAGGTCTTAAAAAAGTAATGGGTAAAGTTATGAAGCCTTTTGCAAAGTTAGGTATTGTTGGTCAAATAGCTTTAGGATTTATAATGCCTTGGGCTGCAGGAGCAGTATTTTCGGGACTCGGTACTTTAGGAACTACTATGGCAGCAAGTAGTAACATCTTTGTTAAAGCTGCTGGTACAGTTATGAAAGGTATTCATGCAGGAGCTAGTGCAGTTAAAGGAGCTTTTACTAAAGTTACTGATGCAATTAGTGGCGGATTAGAAACTGTAACAGGTAAAGCTAAAGAAATGTTTGGTATTAAAGCAGATGCTTCAGACTTTATAAAAAATGCTCCTGATATGAAAGAATTTGATTTTGGTACAAATTTATCTGAAAAAGCTGTATCAGATGTAGCAGCTTCAAAAACTGTAGAAGGTCAACTAACTTCTACTATTCCTGATGCAATTGGTAAAGTTACTAAAGATGTAATTGGAGACATTTCAAAACAAGCAACAGAAAAAACTTTAGTAGGTAATATTCAACAGGCAGTACTTGATGCTCCCGGAAAACTTGTAGAAGGCACTATTGCTAGTGCAACTGCAGGAGTTCAAGAAGGAATAGCACGTTCTATATCACCAGAAGGAGATATTGTTTATCCTCAAAATATTGTAGATATGATGGGAAGCACTTCAAACTATAGTTCTGTATATAACGAAACAGACTTAGTAGCTGAAGATGCAAAATTACAAAGTCAAGGTGGAATGTTTGGAGGATTAGTACACGGTGCTAGTGTTCAAACATCTTCTAATTTTGGATTACAAGATGATGTATGGACTAGTTATATGCAAGGAGCTAGATAATAATGGAAAAAGAATATAAAAACTTTGACCAAGAAGGATTAGAGTTCTTAGCAAATAATGGTAGACCAATACCCGGCTCATCTTTAACTAATAGTCCTGAAACACCTTATGCGTGGGAACAAGCTCCACAGTTTGTAGAATTACAACCTGCAATGGATGCATTGTTTTTAGAGCTTACAGAACCTGAAGCTTATCATTCTATTATGGATTTAGTTAGAAATGGTATGCCTATAGGAGACATAGCTCAAGTATTATTAACAGATGGTTTTCAAAAAGGAATGTGGAATCCTGATTTATTAATGTTACTTGTTGAACCTACTATGTACATGATTATTGCATTTGCAGAAAAAGCAGGTATACAAGATTATATTACTTATGAAGGTGAGGATGACGAACCAGATGAAGAAGATGAACAGTTAGATGGAATAGAAAAAGCTATAGACATTGCACAAGATAGAATTGTACCTAAAGCAAAAGCTGGAGTATTTCCAAAAGAAATAGAAGAAAGACTAGAACAGTTTACACCACCGGAACAACCAAGTTTATTAGAAAAACCAACAACAAATCAACCAGAAAGTTTATTAGGTAAAGAGGAATAGTATGGCAATAGAACAATTAGGAAAATCTTTATTATCTCAAGCTAGAGATAGAAACAAAAAATCAAAGAAAAAAGCTAAGTTATTTACAGGTCTTATGCTTGGTGTTCAAGCTGGTAATGCTCTTTTAAGAAGACAAGCTGAAAAAAGAGCTAATGAATTTTGGACAAGTAATCAAGGGTTAATAACTCAGAGAAGCCAACAGTTTGATACTGGCGTAGAATTTTGGAGCAGCGATAAAGCCATGTTAAAAAAATACGGTTTTACAGAATCAGATAATTGGGAAAGTGCTAAAAGACAAGAAAGATATGATTTTTATAAACAGACTGATTTAGGAGGAAAAGACCCTAAAAATTTACAACAGTTTAAATTAGATGTAGACTCTAAAATTGAAGATGATTTATTAGCTTACGGTAAAAAAAGAGAACTTTATAAAGATTTTAAAAACATTGGAAGGACGGAAACAGATATTAAAAAAGCTAAAATTAATTTTGAAAAACCTATTAGGGATTCTCTTAATAAAGGTGCTGAAATTATTAAACAAGAAAGTAGTGTTGGGGGAATGTTATTAGGAAGTTTAGGTTTATTTGGTAGGGGAAAAAGTACATTAGAAAAAGTCGATATAGAAGGACAGACACTAATGTTACCTATGAGTTATGGTGAAGAAAGAAAAACAAATCTTGCTTTAAAAATAAGAAAAAATAATGAATTTACAGAAGCTTTATCAAGTATAAAAAATTCAGTAACTTATGAACCTTTAACTTCTGAAGAGTTGAAATCTCAGTTAGGAGCAGAAGTATTTAATTCTGACCCTGATTCTGGACATGCTGGAGTTTTAAGAAATGCTTTAAGTGGTGAAGAATCAGACAGGCTTAAAACTACTTTTGCAAATAAAAAATATAAGATAGGAGATAAAGAACATACACTTTATAATCTTTATACTATTACAATTAACAAAGATACAACAGGTGCTGCTGCTGAATTAATGGCTTCACAGATTTTAGGATTTGCGGAAGTGGCTAAAATAGAGTTTGAAAACTCTGAAGAAATAAGAAAGTTACCTGCAGCAGAAAGAGTAAGGTCAGATGATTTTTATGTTGATTTAGGCATAAGAAAATATATAGAAAATACTTACAGCGTAAACGGTGGAAAACCAGATATGGGTAATATTACGTTTGATAATAATGAAATAATTACGTTTGAACCCGGGGTAAACGATATAGTTTTTAATAAACCTTTAGGTGCATATACAAACGACTTTAGAAATTTAAATACTGCAGAACAGTCTTTAAAATATATAACAGATTTTGAAGCAAAAACAGAGGACTTTGTAGGCAAGTCAGAATATATTATGACATTAAAAGATATTTATAACAATAAATTTTTACCTAAAAAAGAAAGTCCTTTAGCTAGGACTAGTTCATTTTTTCAATATGAAAAGAAATTTAGAGATAATCCTTTATCTAATTAAACAACAAAACTATTTATGAGTAATAATAATTTTTATAACTATATACCCCTTGAAGCTGTAGAATCTTTTGAAGTTGAAACGGAAGAAGAAAAAAGACTTAGAGAAGAAAAGGAAAGACTTGAAGCTGAACAAAAAAAATTAAAAGAAATACAATCTAAAGAAAATACAAAAGAAAAAATAGAAGTTCAGAATAAAGAAAAAAAAGATTTAGAAAATATTGAAAAAGAAATACTCCCTCCAACTAAACTTGCAAAAGATTTATATGCTTCTATTAGTGAAGACTATGATAAGGATTTAGATTATTCAAAATTAGATGATTCGGTAAGTACTACAAGACAATTGCAATACGGTGCAAGACAAGAAAAAACAATCTTAGGAAATGTTACTCAATTAACTACAGCTTTTTTTACTAGGCAAAAAGATGAAAATTTTAGAGAAGCTGCACAGAGAATAGAAGCTAAAAGACAAGAAGAAATTTTTAAAGATTACCCAGAGTTTAAAGGGAAACAAGAAAGTTTAAAAGTTTTAAGCGGTAGAATGGGTGTTGCTATAGCAGACCCAGCTACTATATTAGTTCCTTGGGTTAAAATAGCAAAGGCTGGTAAAGTTGTCAATGTGGCAGCAGGTGGAACTATTGCTGCAAGTGATATGGCTTTAAGAGAATATACTTTAACTGGAGAAGTTACTCCTTTAAATTTAGGATTAAGTTTTGGTTTAGGAGGAATAAGTTCTGGAGTTAGTAGTGTTATAAGTGATAAAATTTTAAAATCTAAAAAAGCAAGTAATATTACAACAGAAAAATTAGATGATGCTACTGTAGCTACTTTAAAAGAAACTGGTGAAGAAGTAGCTGTTGAAAGTCAAGAAGCTATGGACACATGGAGTAAAGGCTTTACTAGTGCGGGTGTAAAGTATACTGAAAGAGATGTTTTAGATACTGAAATTGCTAAATTAAAAGACGCTATAAATAAAAATACACTTCCTAAAATAAGTAGGTTTAATTTTACTGAAACTAAAACAGGTGCACCTGCTAGAAAAAATTTAAAACAATCTACAATGCCTTTTGGATTAGATAGCAGTATAAAACCTACTCCTACTTTAACTATTACAGATGCTCAAAAGATTAAATTAAAAAGAGAGTTAATAGATTTAGAAAAACAAAGATATATTGTTCAAAAAGAAATAGATGAAATAAACTTTATTGAAATGCCAGAACAAGCATCTATAATAGGTTTTAATTCTTTAAGAAAACTATGGAATAAAGTAGATAATGAAGGTAATAAAGTTTTAGAAGGAAAGTATGGTGAATCATTAGTAAGAGCTTTAGTTCAAGAAATGGTAAGACCAACAATAGGTGCTGTTAGTGGTGGCTTGATTGCTTTAGGAATGAGTGATGGTAAAGATGATGATGCTTTAAAAGGAGCAATCATTGCTGGTACTATTTCCGGTGCTTTTATGAAACGTCTTCAAAATAGTCAATTTAAACTTTCAGTAAAAACTAAAAAAATATTAAATGACGAAATTCAAAAAGAATTTAAACTACACTGGTTAACAGCTACAAAACAAATGTTTGCTGGTACTCAAGCTACTCATTTTCAAGCCAATAATTATATTATGCAAAGTTTTGGAAATTCTTTATTTAGAAACCAAGGTATGAATATTGTAGTAGGAAAACCTATACCAGACGCTGTAGAAACTTTAACATCTGCATCAGAAGATTTCTTTAGAAAAAAACTTTATAAAATTACAGGAACTGCATCAGATGAAGATGTTGCTGTAGCTACTAGAATACTTCAACAACGTAATATGCCTTCTAATGCTAAGTATTCCTTTTTAGATGCAGGAGATTTAGAAAATGTAACAGCTACAAAATTAGCTGAAGATGTTTTAAATTTACAAGAAGAATTTAAAAAGTATGTAAAACAAACAGGTGTATTATTTGAAGAATCAGATTCATATGGCTTAACACAAATTTTTAATAAACAAGCTGCTGATTTATTAGGAACAAAAGAAACTTTAAAAATATTAAAAGAAGCTTTTAAAATACAAAATATAAATTTAAATAAGTTAGACCCTAAAAAATATAAACTTATAAAAGATACTAGCGATAGAAAAGGCGGTAAAACTGTAGATGAAAAACTAGAAGAGATAGTTAAAAATTATTTAAATAATTCTGATGGTATTCGCAGAAAAGAAATAGTAAGTAGTGAAAATTTGATAAGAGGAACTAAATCATTTTTAGATAGTGAAGGAAATCCTTTAAAAGATAAAGATACTATTATTCAATCTGCTAGATTTTTTGATAATGAAAGAACTTTATTTGACCAAGAAGCTAGAGCATATGCTAAAGATTTATTTATTCAAGATTTTGAATTTACAACAAATTCTTTATTTGAAAATACTATTCCGGTTGTAGAGTTTGCAAGAAAATATGGCTCTAAAGGACAAGGATTAGATGATGTTATTTCTCAGTTAAAAAACTTTTACAAGCAGCAATCAATAAAATCTGGAGGAACTGGTGATTTTACTTTAGATAATGGATTAAGAGAACTTTATAATAGAGATGTAAAATTAATTGCTAAAGGAGTTAATTCTTTGTTTGGTGTTCATGATATAAGTAAAGGTGTAGAAAGTGGAAATAGTTTATCTAAAAGTTTTTTTATGACTTTACAAGCTTTATTATCTACAACAAAACTAACTAAAGTAGCTATTCCTTCTCTTGGAGATTTAATACAAGTTTTTCAAAATAGTGGTCCTAAAGCAGCAATGAACTCTTTAATTTTACAAATGAGACAATCTGGAGCAGAAGCAGTAAAACCTTCTGCAGCTTTAGCATTACGAAGTGGTCGAATTAAAGAAGGTTTTTTTGGAAGAAAAGACGGAGATATTACATTTGGATTAACTGAAAAAATATTACAAACTCCATTTAAAAATAGAAGATATAATGGAACTCTTCAAAAAGAGCTTAGTAATTTTTCAATGACCGCTACAACTAAATATCAAGAAAATATTGTAGGTTTTCAGAAAAGATTTTTTGAAATAGTACAGCTAGGAAGAATTACTAGATTTGCAAGAGAGTTTGCATTTGATGCTGGGGCAATAAGAGCATTTGAACTTACTAAAAAATCAAAATTAAAACAAAGACATTTAAAAGAACTTACAGAAGCAGGTTTTAACCAAGACAACATTAAATATTTAAATAAGTTTAATACTATAGATGAAGCTATGGAAGATAGTATGGGAAAAAGGTTAATAGAAATGGCTGGTCGTAAAGCTGCAGATAGGGATGCACTAATACCTACTGCTGGAAATAGAAGATTATTTTCTCAATCTAATAATCCTTGGATGAGATTTGCTGGAAGTTTTTTATCTTGGGCACAAGCAAAATCCGCACAGACAAATTCTTTAATAGGAAAAATGGAAAACGGTGACGCTAAATTAGCTACTTTAATGTTATCTACTTTACCTATATATGCAAGTGTAAGGCAATTACAAGTTCAATTACATCCTGATGAGGATATTAGAAAGATGGGAACAGTTAATCCTCTTGAGAGTACAGAAGAAGCTCTTAAATTTTTAGGAGAAGGTGGTATATTTAGTGGTCAGTTTGGAACATGGTATTTAGATAAATTTTTATCTTCTATAAAATATAATCAAGATAGTCTAGTAGAAACTATTTATCCTGCTGCTTCTCTTTTATCAGATGGCTATAAAACATTTTTAAAAACTGCACAAGGAGATAGTAGTGCTCAATTAACTTTACTAGAGCTAGGAGAAACAGGGATACCATTTGCTAAAGAAGTTACTAGAAGACCTGAAGTTGGACAAGCTTTAGGATATGAAGAAAGCATTGCTGAAAGAATTGAAGCTGAAGCTAAAACAAAAGGTCAAAGACCTAGTTATTCTACAGGCGGAATAGTGAAAGGTAAAGATGATGTACCATTTACAAAAGAAAATCCAGCAAATAGAGTAGACCCCTTTACAGGACAACCTTACTCATCACAAATGGAGGAATTAGGATTAAATGTTTTTCAAGAAAAATAATAAATTAGATATAGAACTTTGCAAGGCTGAAATAAAGAGACACGAAGGCGAAGTGTTAGAAATATATAAAGATAGTCTAGGCTATAAAACTTTAGGAGTTGGACACCTATGCCAACCTAACGACCCGGAATATGATTGGGAAGTTGGAACTAAAGTATCACAAGAAGTTGTAGATATGTACTACGAAGATGACTTTGAAAAGCACTACAAGGAAGCTATACATGTCTTTGGTAGCGAGGAAGACTTTGAAAAGCTTCCAGAGCCTATACAAAGAGTGTTAGTAAACATGTGTTTTAACTTAGGTGGTACAAGACTTTCCAAGTTTCGTAACATGTTAAAAGCTTGTAGAGAACATAACTGGAAAGAAATGTCTGTGCAAATGGAAGATAGTCGTTGGTATAGACAAGTAGGTAGACGTAGTAAAGAATTACAAGATATGGTATTAGGAGTATGAAATGAAAGGATTATTAAAAAACATAGTTGGAGCTGTTGCACCTACATTAGGAACTGCTTTAGGCGGACCGATGGGAGGAATGGCAGCTAATATGATATCAGAAGTGTTAGGTGTTCCTAATACTCCAAAGGCTATAGAGAAAGGAATAGCAGAAGCAACACCTGAACAAATGCTAGAACTTAAAAAAGCTGAACAAGCTTTTGAAGTACAGATGAAAGAGCTTGAAGTAGATGTATTTAAACTAGAGACACAAGATGGACAAGATGCTAGGAATAAGTTTAGTAAAGACTGGACAGCCCGTATCATGGGTATATCTGTTGTCGGTGGTTTCATGGGATACATATTCCTTGTTACTCTACAACCACCAGAGCAGAACTCTGAAGCCCTTATAAACCTTGTACTTGGATACCTTGGTGGTTTAGCAAGTGCTGTAATATCATTTTACTTTGGAGCTTCTAACACTTCTAAAGACTAATGGATGTAGTTCAAGTTATACAAGAGTTAGGTTTTCCTATAGCTGCTGCTGTAGGTTTAGGTATGTTTGTTTGGAAACTTATCAATAGAATTATTGACGGTATGGAAACAAAACTAGATACTCTTGATGATAAACTAAATGGTTCGTTAGCTAACTTAGAAGATAGGTTAGGTACTAAACTAGACTCACAACATGGCATACTTGTTGCATTAATAGATAGAGTAAGAAGCTTAGATAATGAAATCATAAGACAAGATACTATGATTAAAACTATATTAGGTGTACCACAATTAATTAACAGTGATAAGATAGCAAAGGCAGACAGAGATGACCAAAGAAAAGACTGATAAAAAAATACTACAGATAGTTAATCTTTCTCCAAGTGAAGCTTGGGTAGAAAAGATTGTAGATGTACACCCTATGAGACAGATTACTATAGCATCTATTATACAAGTAGTAGTGTTCGGCTTTATGCTAGGTGCTTTTTGGATAAACTCAAAAATATTTTAAAAGATTATGAAACTAAAACCAACATTTAAAAGCGATAAAACTATAAGGAACTGTAAGTTCTGCATGTTCTTTTGGACTATGTTAATTATGTTTTGGTCTGTAGGAAGTATTGCAGATGAAGTTGTATTTAAGTTTAAGAGTCCTAGCTTTAGTGGTGTGAACACTAGCTCACATTATCTTACAATTCAGAACCAAGAGTTCAATAGGAAACAAGCCTTGGCTGCAGAGATAAAAGCTTTACAAGACCAAATAAAAAGAGACAAAGAGAATACAACACTTGCAAGGTTTATAAGAAACTTAGAGTCTAGAATATACTCACAGTTATCAAGACAGCTAGTAGAAAACTTGTTTGGAGAAGTTCCTTCTGACAGTGGTACATTAACTTTAGAAGGCAATACAATTGTTTACAATGTAGAAGACGGAATAATAACTTTAACTATAACGGACAGTGATGGTAATACAACGACTATATCTTTGCCTGTTGGTAACTTTACTTTCTAGTTGTGCAGTAGTACAAGAGAGTGGAGATTTAGTTTTAACTAAAAAAGTCCAGTCTAGTTCTACATTAGATTTACAATCAGAAGAGTTAAGAAATTTACCACCAGCTAAAATAAGACCAACGATAGCTATATACCCTAATAGTTTTAGGGATTTGACAGGACAACGTAGGAGTAATAGTACCTTTGCTTTGTTCAGTACTGCTGTAACACAAGCACCTGAAGCTTTTCTTATTAGAGCTTTTAAGCATACAGCAGGTGGAAAGTTTTTTAGAGTTGTAGAACGTGTAGGTTTAGATGACCTAACAAAAGAAAGACAACTTATACGTAGTACACGTAAAGATTTTAAAGAAGATAATAAGATGCAACCACTGTTATTTGCAGGGTTGTTAGTCCAAGGTGGCGTGATTAGTTATGAAGCTAATCTAAAATCTGGAGGTTCTGGTGCAAGGTACTTAGGTATTGGGACAAGTAAACAGTTTAGAGAAGACACAGTTACTATATCTTTAAGGTTAGTATCTGTATCTACCGGTGAAGTTCTTATGGAAACATTAGTATCCAAAAGCATTTTATCTACAAGTGTTTCTCAAGATGTATTTCGTTTTATTGAGACTGGCACAGAGCTAGTAGAAATAGAAGGTGGTATATCAGAGAACGAAAGTGTTTCTATAGCATTACAAAAAGCTGTAGAGACTGGAGTGTTGAATATTATAAACATAGGAATAGAGAGAGGCTATTGGAAATATGAACAAACTAAAATTATTAAGCCTAGTTGTGATGACGAGTGCATCGCTGCTATACGGGGCTGACAACGAAATATACATAGACCAATCAGGTGCTACGTTTAACTTAGATGCTGAACAGTTAGGTTCAGGTAACATCATAGGTGGAGCAGATGCAATTGCTGGTACTATGACTGCACTAGACTTAGATGGTGGTACACAGACTATTGATATTAATCAAATAGGTTCAAACAATAAGTTCTTAGGAGACATTACTGCTGATAACTTTGTAGGTTTTTGGGAGTTTGATGGTTCTACTAACGTGTTTAATGTACAGATAGACCCTACTAATACTTATGGTGCTAATGGTTCTGATGTTAATGTAGATGTAACAGGTGGTACAAACACGTTTACACTTGACTTAGCTACAACATCTTTAGCAAGTAACGCAGATATTGATTGGATTATTAGTGGAGATGGTAACACATTTGATTTTAATATTAATAACGCTGATGCAACCAATGATGTAAATGTAGATGGTAACGATAATACTGTAAACTTTACAGGTCAAGGTTATGCAGGTGGTTACTTTAAGTTAAATCAA
>Ga0208298_1000530_pt1 | contig 15940 bp, 23 predicted proteins | sample 14BtaG_FD_184088 | JGI IMG/M metagenome (GOLD analysis project Ga0208298, IMG submission 184088) | Marine viral communities from the Subarctic Pacific Ocean - 14B_ETSP_OMZ_AT15311_CsCl metaG (SPAdes) (version 2) | ecosystem: Environmental > Aquatic > Marine > Oceanic | place: Pacific Ocean... | reverse complement strand
TTCGATTTAAACTTTGTTTGGATTGTCGCTAATTTTTCGTTTATGTTCATTCGTTCTTATTTAAATTGCTTATTAATATAATTACATGTTTAGTTATTCATTTACATTATTCACTTCGCTTAACTTACACTATATCAAGCACTTGCGAGTGGTCTACGTTGTCTATTAGTTTTTGTACAGCCTGCTTTTTTAGCTCTGAAACACGCACATAAGAGCTTACTCCTTTTATGTCTAAATGTTTAGCTATTTCTACAGCAGAGTGTTTGTTGCAGTCTAATCCGTATGATAATCTTAATACTTCGTATTCATTATATTCTAAGAATTTTTCCATTAAACCTTTTAAATAAACATTAAGTAACTGTATGTTGTATGGCTCTGATTTATCAGGTATTTGATACATCATATTTTCTTCATCATCATTAGTGACTTGCGCGTCAATAGATAAAAATATACTATTAAAAAACATAGCAACCATAGCTTTGTCTTTAGGATTTTTACGTATTTCATTAAGCTTGTGCTCAGGTATACGCATGTCGCCTCTAGCCATGTCAATACGTCTTCGCATTGCGCCTTTAATTCTTTTACTAAAAAACGACTTTAATGTTTTTTCTATGTCTTCAGAGTCTGTTAATTGATTCCAGTCTAGTTTATCTACAGCTTTTACTAAGCCTTCATTACCTATTTGTAATAAGTCGTTAATACTTAGTACGCCTGAAGCTTGTTGTGTTGTAGAGAATTTACGAGCTAAGTTTTCTACAAGAGGCATAAATCTTATTATCATCTCTTTGCGAGTATATTTGTCATAAGACTTTTCATCAGGCATAGATTTTTTTAAGTCGTTTTTATATCTTACGTAATTTTGTACGTTATACTTCTTCATTGTCTTCTATTTTTTCAAATGCCTGTGACATTAGATTATTATCTGCATAGTATATGTTTTTTATACTTGCCATCCATTCGTTAAAGTCTTTTCTCATGTTTATGTGTTTAAAATTTGTTTTTCTTCTCTTAGTTGTTTTGTCAAGTTACGCTGAATAGTTCTTGTAGAACAATCGAGTAGACTTGCTATTCTTGACCACGTTATATTTTCTCCGTCATGACTTAAATCTAACATGCATTGATAAATAGCTTCTTCGTCTACTCTGCTTGATCTACCTATTAGTTTACCTACGATACTCATTTTCTCATTAGGTGTTAATCCGCTATAGTCTTTAAATATTATTTTACGTTTTTTATTTACAGGTGGTTCACCTCCGTTTTCGAATACATCGTCTATCATAGCTTGTAGTTTTTTATCGCTAATAAAAAATGTTACAAAGCCATTTTGTTTGTTTGCTATAAATTCATAAACGCTTGAAGGTAATAAACCATTGTCTTGGTTAAGAAAATATAAAACATAAAAGTGCCACTTTAAAGATCTATATGTTGTTATCTTAGCCTTGCTACGAAACAAGTGATAACATTCATATGTGCCATCTTCATAGTAACTATACAACGCTGTTTGAATCGTAGGTTTATCATTAACAGGATCTCTCCTGTAATTTACTCTACGATCATTCAACCATTTTATATTTCTTGTTTGTGACATTAGGGTCTTACTTTAGTACTCTTAGGGGCTTTTGTCACCCTTGGTTTTGTAAAATTTTTAATTTTAGTTTTAATTCCGAAGGAATCAGTTGATTCCATATGTTTGTATAATTTTCTTCTTGTCATTTGTTCTAAATATTAATTTTTCGTCTTTTGCGGCTATTGTATGCTTTTCTTGTTCATAATAATTCCAATAAGCTGAAATACTATCGCCATTTACTTTGTATTCATCAGGCATACACTGTGGAGGTTCGTTAAAAACACCGTCTGGTATACCAGGAGGATAACAGGCTAGTGGCTTTTTACATTTAGTTATTGATAAATGTGTTTTACCATATCTAGCCGTATATTCCTTGCCTAATGCTATCATGTGATTATACAGCCATCTGTATTGGTTTTTATTCTGTCTACACCATATAGTTGATGGATGGTTATAATGTGCTTTTTTGTATGGCACAGTATCTCCGTTATCATAATGATGATGAGCTGTACAAAGCATCTGAGCTGATTCTAAGATCATTTTAACAACATGTTTGTTATATTGTATCTCAGCGGCTTTGTAAGGATCTCTATCTAAATAAAATATATTCATTAGTATCTTTTTTTACTTATTCTATTATAATGTGCATCTAATAATAAGTGTACTACTTCTTCGCTTATCATGTTGTCGTTGTATAATTGATATATTAACTTACTCATAGTTGCGTATTGCTTTGTAAAATGGATGTCTGTAACTACCTGCTGGTGTACGTTCGAAGTAAGTGAACGTAGCGCGCTTGCCTATGTAGTCATGAATATTATCTTGTATTGCTGCTAGCATTTTGTAAGTAAAGCCTTTGCCTGGAGGACAACCGAACTCGTTGCCGTCGTCATCTTGCATTAAGAACTTACCTAGCGTGCCTTCACGCTTGCCTTTACCTGCTTCATAGCCTACAATTGTAGCTTCTGTGTCATGAAAGTCTTTGAATTTTTGTAAGTTGTAAGAGCGTTTGCATTCATAAGGTCTGTCAAGACGTAGTATAGAGCCTTCGTAACCTCTTTCTAAGTTTAGCTTGTGTTGTTTTAGTGATAATTCTTTGTCTACTATTTTTGTAGGCACATATTTTACACAGTAAGAATACATGTCAGAAGTAGCTAGTTGATCTTTTCTGTAGCTGTAAGGCATATTTAAGTTAGTTTCTATGTAGTCATAGCAATGAAACTGTACTAGTTTTGATGCCTCATCTCTGTCAGATGGCGTTGGTTTTTGTTTTCTGACTAATGATATGATTTTGTTAAAATCGTCTCTTAGATCATGATTATACAATTCGCCGTCAAGTATAATATCAGGGTGTTGTGTGAAAAAGAAGTGCAATGAATTAGTAATGTGTGCTATGTTTAGCCACGGTTTACCTGTACGTGAAAAAGCTTGTACTTCATTGTTATCGCCGAGTTTAATTACACATCTTACACCGTCAAGTTTAGGTTGCATGTACACTTTCTCGGACCAGTCGACAGGTTTTTTGTCTACTTTGTATGCGAGCATTGGTTTTATCATATTATTTAAATTTATTTAGTTTATTTTCTATTTGTTGTATTTTCTTTTTTAATTTTTCACAAGCATTATAATTTTCTTTTTCTAAATTATAATCTAGTTCTGTCATAGCTGACGCTAATTGAGTTAGTAGGTTCTGTTCTTCAAGTTCATCTGTGCTATGGTAAACACCATCTGCTTGTTGAAGTATACCGTCTAATACTAAATCAGCTACGCGTATTGCTATTTGTTCTATTTCTTTGTCTGTCATTAATTTTATTGTTTATAACCTTCGTCAATTAATTCATCTACAGCTTCAGAGTGCATATCTTCTGCTAAACACTCATATAGTTCTCTTATAGCATCATCAATAAAATCTTGATTGTAGTCATCTACATATATTTCACCGCCGTCTTTAATAGCATCTTGCATAACACTACTAAGATCACTGTCATAATAATGTATATCTTCACTTACACATACAGATTTAGTGTCGTGTGTTGCTACGAATACGCTGTAACCATCACAAGTAGATTCTTCGTATATGTAAAAGTCACAATTTGGTTTCCATCTATCAGTTAGTTCTACGTCATAATAATCAAGTATTAATTTTCTAACGTGCTCTTCGTCATGAGAACTTTTTTCGCCGAAGCCTTTTTCAATCATTTTAGCTTCTATAAGTTCGTCTGTTATTAATTTTTGTTTTTCTTCTTGCATTTCATGCCATTTTTTAATTGTATCACTCATTAGTATTTTATTTTAAATGCGTCACCTAGAAAATCTAGATCACACGAATTCATAATGTCAAAAGCATCGCCGTAAGATACAGCTGTGAAAAAATACTCGTCTTTAAGAGTATTAATTAAAGCGTTGTGCGAATACTTTCTGCCTTTGTAGGCTTTAGCTAGACTTTTTTTGTGCTCTGGTTTGAGTCTTTGGTAGAGGTTTTCTTCTTTCATGTTTTATTTATTTATTATATTATCCATTATGTTCAGCATTATGTTTCGATTTTTTATTCCAGTCTGTGTATTCCATATTTGGCTGAGACCATTTTTGTATTATTTTATCAACAGGTAACACAAATATATTTCTAGACTCATAGTTATTATAACAACTAATCCATACGTCAGGTTTACCTGTCCATAATATATAAGTGTAATGATGATCTATATTTTTTACATTAGGATATAAATATTGACTATTGTAATGAAAGTCAGATACTAAATGAGAGGCTATGCGAGATGCGTCACCAAATTTAGTAAAACCTTTGTTTTTTTGCATGTGATTTACCCAATTAGCAAGTTCTACAGCTCTGTACTCAGGATAACCATCGTGGTGTAAATACATATTTACATAGCTATTGTCACTAATTTCATGCGGGTGTATAGCAAAACCATCTACATATTTACTAGATATAGATCTGTCTACTACCATTGTTAAGTTTCTTGTACTCATAATTTATTGTTTTTAGTAGTGGAAGTGGGCGGAATCGAACCGCCGTTTAAGTTAGTGTGACTTTTGTCTCCTATTTCTTAGCTTACCTTATCACTCCCGATAGTAGCTAGCAATTCAGTTATGTGTCTCGCGGAGTTCATAACGATCCCTCACCCGTCCGACCTAATTAACTTACTCGTCTAGCTACTTGCGTCGCCAAGCTCTGTGCACGGATGCACTTACTTCTTGGCTAACGATTTGTATTGTATTACCCGTTTTGTGCTCGATAATAGGAACGTAAGAGTACGTTTGAGTTGTACTACATGGCATACATGTTTTATAACCTAATTCTAATCTAACGGGGTGCACTGTTGTGCCGCATCTACAATACATATTATTTATTTTATTTGTTACATTTATATTATCCAGTTTGTTTCGTATTATGTATCGATTTATACATATACTCTATAGCTTTTTTCATTACTATACTATGCAGGTGATTATATTCATCACCGTCTAAGTTATAGTCTGATAATTGCCAATCAACTGAGTCGTACATTAATTCCATTGTTATATCAGCTACGCCTTGCGCTATCTGATCTAGTTCTGACATTTTACTCATATTAATACATTGTTAAGTTTCTCATATTATAATTTCTTTTACAGAAATCTACTATATACATAAGTCTTGCAAGCGGATCATTGATTAATTCTCTAGCATAACATATAGCTTTAATGGTTTCTAGTTTGCCGTCACGCATTACTGTCCATCGTTCTTCACGCTTATACTGTTTGTTTAGTTGATATATTCTATCGCTTGAGTTACATCTTCTGACATAACCTGAAGTGTATGAGGCTAGTTGATCGCCATTAGGCAATACAAATTGTCTTGTGCCATTTTTCTTCTGCCTGTCAGTAGTCATTTCTTTGATATTATACTCTATAAACATACGTTTAGCGAATAAGTCTACTAATTCTACACGTCTCTGTCTCCAGTCCATATTTTCTTGTTCTAAGTTTCTCATAGTGTTTTTCTAATTAATTTTAATTGTTGTACATCGAATTTTTTGTGTGTTTCTTGCCACATACGGTTGTGAGTGAACTTTCTAGCTTTTGAGAAACTAGATTTCTGTCTGGTTACAACTTTGTTGTACTCCGCGTCAGTTAGTCCACTACACGTGCCGTTGAGGAGAGTTAGACGTCTATGCCCGTCTGCTCTTAATTTTTTCTGTGCTTCGGCATAGGCTAGAAGCTGTTTCATGTTAGATACTACCATGGTAATATAGTTTTTTCTACGTAAGTAAGACCTTTGTAATTAAACCAAGAGTTAATACCGTCTTGATCTTTGTCTTCGTCATAAATGAAAGCAAATTTAGGAGGTAATTCGCCGACATTATAGCCTTTGTAGGTTTTGTTTGATAATTTGATTTGATTGTTAGGAAGGAATTTAATTGTTTGCATAGATTATTTATTATTTATTTTGATTACGTTTATATTATCCAATAAACGTCGTATTATGTATCGATTTTTAATTACATTCACTATTAGTTCCTACATAAAATACTTCACCTGTATTGTGATTAGTAAATCCTTTACATTCACCGTTACATAATAATACATAACCACTTTCAATACCATCATAATATCTAGGATCTTCCATAATATCAGGAGAGGTTTCTATTACCACTTCTTTAGTATGATTAGTACATTTTAAGTTACACAATTTTAATTCTTCTGTCTGTCCTGTTAAGGATATCGCTATCGCGATAACTATTTTATTCATTCGCCTATAACTATTACATTTCCATTAATAGATTCATCTTCAATTATTGATTCTACATCTTGCCAGTGATACCAATCCATTTGTAGATCTGTCATTGTTTGTTTAATTTCATTTACTTTCTTTTGTTTTCCATTTCTGTCGCCGACCATATATCCGCCAACAAATAAAACACACGCGAGTACTATTGTTTTTCTTTTGTTCATAGTTTATTTATTTAGTTTTAACATTGTTTCTATTGTATCATTATTATATCTTGTCCAGTACTGTCGCTCGATAGATTCTATTTGAGCGCGAGTTATTTTGAACAATAACTTTTGTTTGTATTTTCTTTTCATCTGTAATCTACGTTAGGTTTAATACTGTTCGCTACGTTTTGACGAAATTGCCACTCACGTTGGCGATACTTGTGATCAGTACACCATTTACGCCAAGCTTTACTCGCCGGTTTTACACCGAACTTTGCTTCAAACTCTTCGACTTGTTTAAGTTTAGCGTCGATCTGTTCTTGAGGATAATCATTGTATTGCATAGTATTATTTATTAGTTGATTTGTAGAACTGTATTCTGTCAAGAACATCTTGTCTAGTTATTTTCTTTTCCATTTGTAATAGTATATCGTGTGACATATCTATTTCTTTTCCGTTAGGGCATGTAAGTATGTATTGCATAGTTAATTATTTATATTATTATTATCCATTTATTATGGTATTATGTATCGAATTAGTTGTAGTGTAAGAATCGAACTTACGTAAACCATTACTACATTTTTATCTCACCTGTTTGTGTATCATTCTGGTTCGGTGAGTCACCATTTGTGAAAGTATTATACTTCCATTAAATCTCTGACAAGTACAGGAACTGATGTTGAAGATGTATAAGATTTGTACTTTAAGAAACAATTCATAGTTTCTAATTTAGATTTCATAACTTCGTACACTTTATCGTGATTATAAGTAACTGATTTACCATTTTTGAAGTTGACAGTAATTACTTGGTTTTTACCGATTAGAGATTTTCTGATTACGAATCTTTTTGAATTTAAGTTTGACATAGTTTATTTTATTTAATTATTATTTTGTTACATTATTATTATCCATTTAGTACTGTATTAAGTATCGAAAAGGTGTAGAATTATTTAGTTGTTGTATTTGTTAGTAAGGTGTTGTCACGAGTGTCATAATGTCATACATATGTCATTGTGTCATACTACTACAATAGTATAATACTCAGTGACTTATTGTCATGACAAACTGTCTTATGTAATAATATTGTTAATGATGTGGATTGAGATGAATGTTAGACATGGTAAGATGAATCCGAAAGTGATTGTTAGTCCGATTGTTTTAGTAAGTTTTTCTTTTGACATAGTATGAATGTTTATTATTAATTGGTTACGTATTTATTATCCAGTAACGATCGTATTAAGTATCGAAAAATATTATGTTATGTGTAATAAACTAAAAAGGCAAACGATTTTAAGAAATAGCACTAAAAAAGGCCCATCCCGGTGAAAAAAAAGGCGTTTTACTGGGAAAATGAAGGAAAAAAGTAGGAGAGGGACGCTATAGTTCCCTATTTGTAATACTTTTAAAATGTGACATAAGCCTTATAAGGTATATAAGTAACAGGCTAGTGTCACACTTGTAAAAAAATCACTATACCTGTAAGTATATAGAGTATACAAACACAAACACTATGGCAAACATATCAACGTATCCAATAGGTACACCAGCGGCTGCTGATTTAATACCAGGTACACAACTCTACACAGACTCTAGTGGAAAGACTAGAAACTTAACTAAAAACTTCAGTGTATCTAGCATCGCTGCATTCGCTAACCCTACTGTTGGCTATTCTTCATACGTAGCTTTAATCACACAGGTTAATACAGATGCACCTACTGCTAAAATACTACAAAATACAACTGGAGCAACTTTAACTTGGGGCAGAACATCTGCGGGTGTTTACACTGTTACTTCAAATATAGCTGTATTCACTGCTGACAAAACCATTGTATTTGCAAACTGCGGTAACGATGATACAGCACAAGGAGATCCTGATATTATATGGGCAAGAACAAGTAGTACAGTTTTAACTGTAACTGCTTCATCAGGTCTTAACAATGTGCTAACAGACGGATCGTTTGAAGTTAGAATATACTCATAAAAAAATTAACACATGGCTAGAATAAGTTCATATCCTAGAGATTTAGAGGTAAACGACGGAGATGCATGGGTAGGAACTGAGTCTTCAAATAGACTAACTAGGAACTTTACGGCAAAAGCTGTAGCTGAATACTTAAACATTAAAGGTAAGATATCTATATCTGCTCAAATGGTATTTAAGTTCACGCAAACTTCTCCTCCAGCTAGTGGTGAATTCTCAGGACCAGCAAACGGTAGCAATATATCAGACATAACTACTATGCAGATATCCAGCGCTGACGCCTCTAATCAGAACACCGTAGAGTTCATGGAATACCTAGTAGGTAATGATATATTAATTAGCGAGCAAAACGACGTAAGTAAATTTGGTCATTTTAATATAACATCTTATAGAGCAAGCGGGAACGCTTATACACTGGTTTTATCAAACATCGGTGGAAATGGAGCTTTAGACTTAGATAAATTCTATGATTTTGCTGTTTTTACTTTATCTTCTCCTGACAAAACGTTTGAGTTTGATCAAGGCCAACCTGCGACAACTTGGAACATACAACATGACTTAAATAAATTCCCTTCAGTATCTGTAATTAACAACAACAATGTTGTTATAAACGGAGAAGTAACATATATAGATAAAAATAACGTACAAATAAATTTTTCTGCTGGCTTCTCAGGCAAAGCATACTTAAACTAACAAAACATGGCAATAAATTTTTTAAACAACGTAGCGCTTAATAAAAATGAATTAAGAGGTGCCGCTATAGAGAACCAACCAAATGACGCGGCTGTACCAAGTCCAGTGTCTGGTCAGGTTTATTTTAATACAACATCTACAAACCTTAGAATATATACAGGCTCAGCCTGGGAAGAAGTAGGTGGAGGTGTTGAAACCTTGACTATAAACCCAGGAACATATGTAAGTCCTAACTCAACAGGAACAGCATCAAATCCTATATTTGCACCAGATCTATCCGCGGTGGATGGAGTTGTAGGAGCAAATGAACGTTTTTTAACTAAGGGTAACAAATGGGCAACTGTAGCATCTATACCTGGAACTTACACTTGGAAATTATTAACAAATAGTGGAAGCGGTGCTATTGTAACTGTTGGCTCTGGTGATACTGTAACTTTAACAAGTGGTAATAGTACTCTTGATATAACAAACTCGGGATTAAGTACAAGTATTGGTATGCCTGCAACAGGTGTAACTGCTGGATCTTATACACTTGCTTCTATTACAGTAGACGCATTTGGTAGAATAACAACAGCTTCGAGCGGAACACCTCCAACAATAAGCAATGCTACTATAACTTTAACAGGCGGTAGTGGTTTAGCAAATGCAGGTGGTGCGTTTACACTTAACCAATCAGCTGATGAAACGATTAATTTTGAAGTTGGTGCTGGTGCTGGTATACAAGTTAACGCTAACGATGTAGCTGTAGATTATTCAGGAGCAAACAATATTGTGGATTCTGCTCCAGATGGAACTTCTATAGTTGGTGCAGATAAAATTATATACGAAGATGCTACAGATTCTACAGTAAAAGAAATTGCTGTATCTAGTTTAATAGCTTTAGCGCCTCAAGGAGATGTTGAAGGCATTGATGCCGGTACGTATATATCTATAGGTGACGCTGGAACAGCAACGCCTACGGTTAATGCTTTAGGAACTGAGTCTGTTACGGCTTCTAGACTTGTTGCTAGAGATTCTAGTGGTTATGCTTATGCACAAACACCAGCCTCTGGCGATAGCACAACAAAAGTAGCTACAACAGCTTTTGTGCAAAGTGCTGTTACAGGTTTACTAGAATTCAAAGGCGGCTTTAACGCTAACACAGGAGATTTAGATTCGCCACTAAGTGGAGACCTATATGTTGACGTTGCTATATTAGTAGGTGATTACTATGTAGTAACAACTGCTGGTAATTTCTTTGGAAACACTGCAACACCTTTAACTCCTGGAGATTCAGTTATATGTCAAACTGCTAAAACAGCAGGTAATGCTACTGAAGCGGATTTTGTAGTTGTACAATCCGATACGGACCTAGCAACCTTAACAACTGTTGGTATTGGTAATGTTGGTAATGCAGGAGTTGGTACTCAAACTACGTATTCTAACGGAACAGCAACTATAACGAATACAGATAAAGGTTCTTCTCAAAACATATTTAAAAACGTAGCGTCTGATTCAGGTACGGCTGTAGCAGATAACAATAATGATACGTTGACAATAGTTGGTGCTGGAAGTGTATCTACAGCAGTAGTTAATGATACTCTTACAATAACCGGCGTTGACACTAAAGGTGCTATTGGAAAAAGTGTATTGCTAAACGCTTCTTTAGCGTATGTTAGCTCTGTTACTTCTGGAGGTATAACAACTTTTGCTGTCAATGTTGCAAGCTCATCTGTATTTGGATCCGGTGTAACAGCTATAAATGTTAAGTGTGAAGTTGTAGACGCTGCAACATCAGGAGCTAACGCAGGTCAAACAGTTTACGCTGATATAACAAGAGGTGTAAACGCAGGGGGTGCAACCTTTGGAGTATCATCTTTAAATATAGCTTTTACAGGCACAGTGTCTAGCTCAGCATATAGAGTACTACTTACATACTTAGGATAATAACAATAATATAATTAAATAGAGTATATGGCTATTAATTTTCTAAATAACGGCATTTTTGCAGGAGATGTAACTATACCAGAGTATATATACCATACTGGTAATACTAGTCAAGATCGTTTTGGCTTTGCTGGTAATGATACTTTTGTTATAAGAACAAATGGTACAGATAAATTTACAGCCGATGCTAATTCTGCTATATTACTAGAAGCTGGAATAACAAAACTACAAACCACTAGTACAGGTATTTCCATATCAGGCCAAGCAACTGGAACATTTTCAGGTGATATATCAACTTCCGGTAATGGTCAAACTAACACTCCTTTTAGATTAGGTGCTGATTATAATTCTTATATGGTTGCTGTTGCTGGTAATACTTGGGGTCTTTTTTGGGCCGGTAATTCTGGAGCTAGATATGGTACTAATGGAAATGGAGGACCTGGAAATATATGGGGAAATAGTAGTAATCCAAATGAGTTTGCTTTTGTGGGAAGCGACTCTACCGCATGGACAGTTTACGGTAGCAATGGAAATGTATGGCAAAAAGGAGATTTATGGGTTAACGGTGGAGATATTGTATTAGGAGGAACTGGTAGAATACAGGGTATAGATACAGTATCAGCAGGTACAGATGCTGCAAATAAAACATATGTAGATAACGCTATTTCAGGTGTACCTCAAGGTACGATAACAGGTGGTGGCCAAAATTTAAGGCTTGCTTTGTGGGACGGTAGTAGCAGTATAGGTTCTGATAGTGATTTTACATATAACAGTGACACCTTATTTGCAAGAAATCTTACTGTAACAAATCAAATAAATACAAACTCCGCTAATTTAGAATTAAATTACCAAAATGGAGATGGAACTACTACTAGTTTTAAAAACCTTGACATTAGAAATGGTAAAAATGCTATAATAGCAAGTTTTAACGGTGCTTCAAAGTTAACAACTCTTCAAGGTGATTTAACAGTAAACGGAGATGATTTAAGGCTTGGTGCTGTAATGCTACAAGACTCAGGAGCTGGAAGATTAGGATTTAATAGAGACACTAGTACTGGCGCAATACATGATTCCGGTTACAACGCTTTTCAAATTCAAGTTGCTGCAGCTGGAGCATCAGGCAAGCTTGAAGTTCAAGAATACAACGGCGCAGGTAGTTACGCAGGTTCAACACTTATTACAGGTTCTGGTATTACAATAAATGATTATGTAACACATAATGGTGATGCTGATACTCGCTTTGGTTTTGCTGCTGCTAATACTTTTCAAATAGATACCGGTAATTCATTAAGATTTGATGTAAATAATAGCGGTATGAAGTTAGGTAACGCTAACGCAAGAGTTACAACAATCTTGGATCAAGACAATATGAGTAGCAATAGCGCAACAGCGCTAGCTACGCAGCAAAGTATAAAACAATATGTAGACACTGCTATTACAACTGTAGGTACAGTTACTGGAACAGGAGTATCAGGTAGAGTTGCTTTTTGGAATGGTACAAGTTCAATAGCGTCTAGCTCGAATTTATATTGGGATAATGGAACTGCTGAACTAGGTATTGGAACTAGCTCACCTACTACATCATTTACTATAGCTAGTGGTCATGGCACTACAAGAGCTAATTTATTCTACAATGGAGGTGGGACTGGCTCAAACAACGCCTTTATAGACATGTGGGCTTCTGAGCCTGGTGTATCATATAATGGTTCTGGTATTGGCTCAAATATAGTCGGCTCTCCATACTATGGAAGAAAAACTACAACACAAGGGCAAACATACATAAGATTTATTAACGGTCAGTTTGAAGTTTATACTGGACCAAACTCTTCTGGCACAAGTTCAACCGCGGTAAGAAGATTTTACATTGAAAACAATGGACTTGCTACGTTTTCATCAACGCCAGCTGTAGGAACAAGATCAGCTGGTGATAACACAAATAGAGCCGCATCAACCGCTTTTGTAACAACTGCTATTGGAAACGTTAGCACAGGTGTTCAAAGTGTTAGCGATGATGGCGGATCTACAATAAATGTAAGCGGTTCAGCAACTGCTCGCGTAGTAGCAGCTGTAACTGGAGCAGTTAGTTCTTCTTCTGCTAATTTAGCAACAGGAGCACAAATACAAACAGCTATAAATACAGCTATAAGCACAATACCTTCAGGTTTAGCATTTGAAGGAAACTGGGATGCAAGCACAGGAAACCCACCATCTTCATCACCAAGTAACGGACAATTTTGGATTGTTACAGTTGCTGGTTCAACAAGTTTAAGTGGCATTACTGATTGGAAAGTCGGTGACTGGGCTATATATGTAGAGCAAGGCGCAGGTACAGATGCTTGGCAGAAAGTAGATAACACTTCTACATTATCAGGTGATGGTGCTGCTAACCAATTAACATATTGGACTAGTACATCAAATGTAGCTGGTGACACAGGTTTAACATATAACGCTTCTACAAACAAATTAACTGTAACTGGCGACTTAAGTGCTAAAGGATATAATATATTTGGATTAGGCTTGTCAACAGGTACTTGGTATGGTGATTTAGGAAGTAACGGCTATACCCGTGAAACTGGACTACAGATGACCAGCGGTTCTGAGTTCGTAGTTTTATCTAAAAACGGTCAAGGATCTACTTTGGTGGACGGTGCTTATTTAGCTTATGAAAGTGCAAATGGATTCTTTGGTTCTTATAATTCAAGTTATGGTAATTTAACAGGAATACAAGCTACAGCTGCAAATACCTTAACAGTAAAACAACTTGATGGCGGAACTGCTAATTTAGCTATAACAAGTATTGCAAACGCAACGTCTGATACTGATAAATTCTTAGTATCTGACAGTGGGGTTGTTAAATACAGAACTGGAGCGCAAGTGTTAAGTGATATTGGTGCACAGGCATCTGGAAATTATTTACCAGTAGCAAATCCAACATTTACAGGAACATTAACAGGTCCAACAATTAGAGCTACATCAGCATTATCAGTAGATGGTGCAATGCTTGCTGGTAATACTTTTTCTGACCCTGATTTAGTTTTAACAGTTTTAGATACCGACACAACGCAATCTATAAGAGATAAAATAACTGACACTTCTTCTATAACAAAAGTTAGCGACAGTACAGCGCCAGCTCCTGGTGTTTTTGCTGTAAATGGTTCTAGTTATCCGCAAGGCTTTGGCCCTTTTTACACAATAGACGAAGGCGATACATTTACTTTTGAGTTTTGGGTTAAAAAAGAATCTGGAGCCGCTACATCAGCTCTTTTATATGCGGGTTCTAATTTTTATAATTCATCTGGAACATATTTAGGTAACTCAATGAGATACTGGGGTGAAAGTGGACTTCAAGTAGCTGGCTTTTCCGACTGGTACCATGTCAGTGGTACATTAGGGCCTGCAAGAGGAAGTAGTACGGGGGAAATACCTACAACGGCCGTCTCTATGAGATTGTTGTTTTTATTTAACTATAACGCTAACGGGTCAATAGTAACACATTATTGTGGTTTAAAAGTATACAAGTCTGGAAAAACAGTAACTCAATTATACAGAAAAACTTTAGGCAGTGAAGCTAATACAGGTCGAAACAGAGATTTAGTAGTTGATCAAAACGGTGATCTATACGGTACTAACTTAACTATCACTGGTAATCTTATTGGTAATACTTCTAACACTACAGAATTAGGTACATATTCTACAGGTGCTATAAAAAGAATTAGAATGTGTCAAGGTGGTGAATTACACTTTGGAGACACTACTACATCAGCGCCACTTGGCATAACAGAAGGTAGTTGGAACGACTTTGGTGATAACGATAGATTAAGTATTTATGGAAGATCTTCAATTACGTTTTACGCAGGTTCAACAGCTGCAGCTTTAGCTGCTACATTAGGTTCTACAGGACTTACATTAAATACTATAACAAACGCAACATCTGACACTGACAAGTTTTTAGTATCAGATTCAGGTGTAATTAAATATAGAACTGGCGCACAGGTACTAAGTGATATTGGCGCAGCTTCCTCTGGTTCATTAGGAAATTACTTGCCATTAGCCGGTGGAACAATGTCTGGCACTATTAATTCAACTGCTACCACAGCTCTTCAAATGGATGGAGCAGCAGCAGCCCAAGGCATATTAATGCGAGCAGACTCATCAGGTACTTATCCTGTATTTTTAAGAGAACAAAATCCAGCGTCTGGAGGAGAAACTTCAGCTTGGTTATTTAAAGACGAAGTTTCACCGTGGGGAATATGGCATAACAATCCAAATGATTCATTTGATTGGACTAGAGCTGGAAACAACTTAGGTATTGCAAACAACGTAGGTGGTGAAACAAACAGTGTTATGATTCGCTTAAGAAGTGCAGATGGCACTGGTACATTTGCGGGTAATGTAATAGCTCCTTCTTTTACCGGACGATTACAAGGCGCGGTTACTGGAGCACCAGATGCGACTATATGGTGTGTTAGCGGTCAATACCCTGATTGGGGTATATTTTACAACGAAGGTAGTCCTGATCTTATAGAATTTAAATCATCAGGAAATGTAAAAGCAACAATATCATTAGATAACGGTGATTACACTGGCCGTAACGCAACTTTTGAAGGTGATATTACTAGCAAGGGTTTAACAGTTGATTACACAGGTAATCGTACTGGTGACGCTGGTATATTAGTAACCAATGACGCGGATGATTGGGGTATAAAAGTAGATAAAGACGGCACAGCCGACTATGGTATCTTATCTCAAACAGACGGTGAGAACGCTATTGTTGTAAGAAACGCAGCAGGTACTAATAAGATACAATTACAAGGTGATGGTGATGCAACTTTTGCAGG
>Ga0208298_1000525_pt1 | contig 15998 bp, 22 predicted proteins | sample 14BtaG_FD_184088 | JGI IMG/M metagenome (GOLD analysis project Ga0208298, IMG submission 184088) | Marine viral communities from the Subarctic Pacific Ocean - 14B_ETSP_OMZ_AT15311_CsCl metaG (SPAdes) (version 2) | ecosystem: Environmental > Aquatic > Marine > Oceanic | place: Pacific Ocean... | reverse complement strand
AATATTATCGTACATTATTCATTAATGCTAAACTAACTGGCGAAGGTTTATCTAGTTTTCGTAAAACACTACAAAAGTTTATTGAGAATAAACCATATCAAAATGACGATAGTAGAAGAAGTGACATTAATCGTTATATTGGACTAGCACGTTGGCTTGAGTTACAATACAATGTAGATACTACTATCGATCAGCTCAGTGAAAGTTGGGATAAACAACAACTAGAAAAAGCATCAAGACGTATTCAAGGTACAGTGCCATTTAATAACTATGTTAGTTATTTTACAAAAGATGCACATTCAAAACTTAAAGACCCAAAGGATTACGAAAATCGTAAACTGCTTGTACGTAATGTATATGCATACACACATAAACAAATTCGTTGGTACGTTTGTGCCAGTGAATATGGTGCTGTAAAAGTATGGGTACACACAAAGCATAATCCATTTATAGACTGGTTTGAAAATCGTATTAACAATGGCGTAGAAATTAATGTAGTTACTAGTAAAATATTATGTAACATTGACGATTCCACACCATATATCAAGATTGATAATTTCTTTGTAGATAACTAAATATCCACATGAAAAAATTAGTCTTTTGTACCGCCTTCTTAATGGCTGGCTGTGTAGCCACGCCTATACCTGACTCTTCTCAAACTGCTAGACAGTATATAGGACTTGACGAATATCAAGATAGAAGTGAGCTTAGAGACTTAACTGGTGTTGATCCTGTACGTACAGAATGGTGTGCAGCTTTTGTTAATGCTATACTGGAATTAGATGGTATACCTGGCAGTGCTAGTGTAAGTGATCATCCTCTAATGGCTCGTAGTTTTTTAGATTGGGGGGTGGCTATAGAACGTGAAAATGTAAAGCGTGGTGATGTTATTGTCTTTCCAAGAGGCAATCGTGGTTGGCAAGGGCATGTTGGGTTTTATGTAGGGGAAAGTCCTAAAGGAAACTGGATTATACTTGGCGGTAATCAAGACAATGAAGTCAGTTATGGTATATTTAATCCTAACAAAGCACTAGGTATACGTAGATACCCGATAAATACTACTAGTCCAACGAGGACTTTATGGGGATTCAACCCCGTAGACCTAGAACGTCAAGGAGAAAACAAATGGGAAGACCACTAAACAAGCGTTATTTTGCTGATGCCACAGATGGCCCAACAGCTGCAGGTAACGAAATCAAAGTAAACTTTAATTCAGGCGCAGGCGTGAAAGAAGGTTTTATCGTAAAACAAAAAGCTACTAAGAAGTTTGTAGTATCAGAAGTCGGTGCAGCCGATACAACTCACATCTGTAAACTAGCATGGGGCAAATTGCCATCAGCACTAGCAGAAGGTGAAATGGCTATTTCATTCAAAATGGATGATGGCGAAACATACGGCGTAAGTAAAATTGCCGGACGTAAAGCTACACTAGCAGCTCCAAGTGCAACAGGCGTCAACGCATATGACGGTAAGTCAGTGCCATGGAACTTTACAGCATCACTTGCTGATGGTGCGGCACAAGTTGAAGAAGCTGGTGACGACGATACAGCAGGCGCAGATGATGATGATTTCACAGATGACGCATAAGTCTAAAGTTTAATTGTAAACTTGCACCCTTGGATAAATACTTTATATTAAAGTTATACCAAGGGTGTTTTTATGAAAATTAACGAAGTTACACAAATAGTCGAACAGACTGAAATTACTCTAGAAGATACACAAGACTTCCACGAAGAGTTTGGATATCTAGCATATAGTATAGACGAAAGTGATCTATTCGAAGCAGAGTACCAAGGACGCAAAGTCAAATTAAACAAGCCAATGCGTGGCGATGTTAAAAAGTTTAAAGTATACGTAAAAGATGGCGACAAAGTAAAAAAAGTAAACTTTGGTCACGGCGGCACAAGTGCTAAACGTAAAACTATGCGTATACGTAAAAGCAACCCAAAGGCACGTAAGAGTTTTAGAGCAAGACATAATTGTGATAATCCAGGACCAAAAACAAAAGCACGTTACTGGTCATGTAGGAAGTGGTAAGCTATGAAAGCAACTGATTTAAACCTGAATGAAATGCCAGCCATGACGTTGCACGGTCCAGATGGGTTTGGACTTACACAATACAGTGGCGATGAGTATGCCCTAGTGGGCGGCTTTAGAGACGGCGCAAGCAATGCTGGCGAGTTAAGATTAAAGTATCAAATATATAGTCATGCTCTTATTGATGCCAATAACGGTGATTTTTCTAAAGGTGAAATTGGTTACTGTGTTGTAAGAGTAGCAAGTGACGATGGACCAGATCAAGGTGAAATACTAGGCTTGATTGACATTGAACTAAAACCAAAGTATAGAAAAAGCGGACATGGCAAAAAGATTGTAAGAGATATAGTTGATACAACAAAGTCAGGCAATTTAGATATACACGACATTCAGAAAAAAGCCAAGAAGTTCTGGGATAAAATGGGTGTCGAGTATGATGCCAAAAAGCCGGGTGCCAAGAATGCCGTACTTAGAAAACAAACTGAGAGCTTAGACGATTTTAACAAAGACGAACCAAATAAAAGCACAGTAGTAATACCTGGTTATGGTACTATGAACATTGACACCCTAATGAAAAATGTAATTGACCAAACAACCAAAATGCTACAGCAAATGCAAAAAGGAACACAAGGTTTTAGAAACGCAGACTATGCATTAAACAGTAACAAAGTATTACCTGCCAAACTAGCTGCACTAGTACAAGCATTGGATGATTTACAAGCAATTCGTAGTAAAGGTGGTGCACGTAGTAGAAATATTCAACAAGAAGCAGAACAACAGCAACAAGAACTTCCAGTTGACATGGAAAAAATTATGGGCAACATACAAGAGTTCGAAAGCAAAGGGTATGTACAGCCAGAAGATGCAGATCGTATGCGAGCAAGTGTACAAAGTTTAAGTGTTCCAAGACAAACACAAGACCCACAAGCACTTCTACAGTTTTTAACAATGGTAACAAGATGAAGATCAGTCAAATTATATCAGAAGCAGGTGTAGGTAAAATTACCAAATACAATACAACTGTTGATGTAAAGCCTGGCGAAACAGAACGTCAAGCGGCTAAACTATTTCCTATGAACAAAGGCGGCAAACCAAAGCCTCTTGGTGTAAAAGGTGCTACTCCTAATCAAGCATACAATTTAGGTCTGGTAAAATGAAGATCATCCAAATCACAGAAAACATAAGTCATACAGCAAAACGTATTCGTGACATTGAAAAGGAAAAGGGTGTAACACCTGGTACTCCTGAATGGTTTAAACTGTGGTTTAGTTTACCTTATCTTAAAGAGTCAATAGAAGAAAACTTTGCTGATGGTAAAGTAAAAGGCAAAAGCAGACCAGGGCGTGTAAAACGTAGTGGTGCTAGTTGCAATGGTAGTGTAACAGAATTACGAGCTAAAGCAAAAAAAGCCAGCGGTGAAAAGGCAAAGATGTATCACTGGTGTGCTAATATGAAGGCTGGTAAAAAGAAATGAAGGTATTACTACTTGGAGATAGTTTCGTTCATACTGATCCACAAAATCAGGTTACAAAGCATTGGATAAATTTATTAACTCGTTGGCATAACTGGCAAGTTGATGCCTATGGTGTGCCAGGTAGTGGTCCTTGGACAGCTATCAGGGCGTTCATGAAGCTAATTAAACAGAAAGATTATGATTTAGTAATTATGGCATGGAGTGAACCTAACAGAGTTTACAATCTTAGTGGTGAGTCTAATGTTGACCAATTACAAATAATTGACAGTTATCAAAGTAATTTTGTAGACGATTGGGTTTTGAGCGTACAACAAACAGGATTAATGAACTGGTTTGACCAATATATAAAACAACATCATCCAGATACTCAGTTTTGGCACTTCCATTGTTTTCCTGATAATGATTACAACAAATGCAAAGATGGTGTAGATCGATTATATCATATATTTGATCACGGCGTTACTATGTATCCGTCACTAATGTATTACAGCGTTAATTGTGACCAGACTACTTTTTCTTGGGAACAATTTGCAACAGATCAAAGAGACGGACATCTTAGTGATAGTAGACATCAATTAATATTTGATCGTTTGAATACACTAATAAGTCTCAACATTACAACTGGAATATATTCACTAGAACCAGGATTACCATCAATTCAGGACACACATAATCCGTACACGTTACGAGAGGAGTTTACTCCATGAAACTGTTTTTTAAAAAGTGGTGGCGCAGTATGTTCCCACAATATATACTTGAAGTTAAACATCGTGGCGTTGAGCGCCGCATACACGTAGTAAAATTTCATAAGAAGAATATGAAAAAATTGGCAGGTGTAAATGTTCATGGCGAGACCTTTGAACTGTTGAGTAAAGAACCAATGGATTACTATGTAGTAGAATACAGGGATGATTTAAGATGAAATTATCAGAGTTATTAAACATCAGCTTCCCAAAACTTGGAGAAGCTATGAGCAAAGATGATTTAAAAAAGAAAATGCAAGATGATCAAAGAGAACGTTATTACGACTCTATGTTATCTGCACTACATCGCCTTGTTACGAGTAAAGGCAAAAAACACAGTATCGGCAGTTACGCATTTGAAATTGGTCGTACATTTGGATTTAATGGTAAAGATCTAGAGCAAATGTATCGTGACAAGTATCATGTAACTGAGGCAGATGAATACCAAGTAACACAACCCATGTTAAATAAACTGGAATCATATTTAGATCAACTATTTGGTTCACTTGGTATTGATGTAGAGTTTACACGACATTTTCTTGATCGTGTAAATGATGAAAGAAATAAGAAACAAATCACACTAAAAGAGCTTGCAATTTTGTTTAAAGACACTTATACTAAGTACGGAAAGAAAATAGCACAAATGGGGCCAGATAGCGAAGCTGTTATAAAAGATATGCGTAGTGATGTGAACTTGCCGTTTGCATTAAACTGGGATAACACCAATCAAGAACTAGACTTGGTTGCAAAGACTGTTATGCGCAAGAAAAACTTTTATACTCCCGATCCAGAGCTTCCACTAACATAAGAGGACAAAATGCGAATAGCAGTTTTATTTACTGGACAAGCCAGGTACCTCTCACAGTCAAGTTTTTGGTATCGTGAGAAGACATTTCTTGATCAATACAAAAATCTTGACGTAGACTACTATGCTTATATCTGGGACGATGGCAGTGACAATCTGGATGACAGAATTAAACAAGCATATGATCCTGTAAAGATGGAGATTGGCGACTACAATGAAGCTTTTCATAGTCACAGACATCAAATTAAAATAGCTAACGAAAACTGTACAGACTGGAATTTTACAAACGAATATATGCAACATATCATGTGCTATAAAGGAGATGAGTTTGACCAGTTTGCATACAATTTTCCAGGTATGTATTTGGCAAGTGCTCGTGGCAGTAGAATGGCAGGACCACTTAGTGAATATGATGTTGTTATAAAAACAAGAACAGACAATATGTTTAATAACATGCAAGAAAGACACTGGTTACAACTATTCAACAATATGAATAGAAACCCAGCGTTTAGTGATACTATCTTTACCCCCTGGATGCGTATTAGACAAGGATTACCATTCTTTGGTGACTTGTGTTTTATAGGTAAACCAGACCTAATGTATAACTTCTTACATCAAATTGACGATCAAATGTTACGTATGTCTACAACTGACAAGCATTTACTGAGTGACTTTTTAGTTGATCCAGAGATACCATTTGCACATTGGCTATGGAGTAGATGTAGTTTATACAGTAAAACTGACTGGTTAGCAATCAGTGTTGTATGGCCTGTTCCATTTGGCAGTGCATTGTTACGATCAGATGTGCCATTATACGATAAAGACTACAATTGGATAGTAGGATCATACAATTTAGAAGAAAAACGCAGGCATGACCAATTGTCACACCAAATTGGTGGTAACGATAAATAACTATATATAGAAAATCCGGAGAGTCTCAATGAGATTAGAAAAAATTCAAACAACCCAACAGGCGCAAGCTAAACCGACTGTGGCAAAAGTAACCGAAGGTTATGCAGTGCGTGATGTTAATAACAAAGAAGTAAAAGTTTTTGAAGACATTGATGTAGCAAAAAGTTACATGAAGCGTCATATTAAAGAACTTAAAGAAGGTCGTGACCCAGTTGTATACATGAGTGAAATTATGGAAGGTGTCCTAGATGATACTGACGACGATGGATGGATGGCAAAAAGCGAACTATACAAACTTTCAAAGTATGCTATTCAGTTACACGGCATGATACAAGACAACGAAAATTTAGAGCCTTGGGTACAAAGCAAAATTACAAAAGCTGCTGATTATATTAGTTCAGTGAAGCATTATATGGAATACATTGAAATGACTGACGGGCAACCGCAAGTTATTGACGATATGCCAGATACTATTGAGATGCCACCTGAAGGAATGTAATCATGAAATTTACGGAGTTTGGTAAAGAATTATTAACTGAAGAAGCAGCACTACAAATTGTACCAGACAATTTTAAAGTCGGCGTGCAGGCTGCTAACGATAATTTTGCGCCCAAAACTCCAGCACAATTACGTGCTGAACTCCGTGTAATTGACGGTGGGTTAAACGATGCACAACGAAGAGCACTTGTACAAGACATAAAGAAAAATAGATCATTATGGAGTCGTTTAAGTGCTTGGGGTGCGAAGTCCTTAGGACGACATGGTGCCGTAACTGTTGCATCAGGAGCATCAGGACCAGCCGCTGGGCATGTAGCAGTTATAACAAACCTTGCATTACTAGGTTACGATGTTGTTAGCTTGGGTAGTGAGATTTGGAAGTGGGCAAGGGGTTCTGATGATGTAGAACTTCAACGAGCTGAAACTAGTGATGAGTTAGTTGCTGGAGGCGCTACACTTGTTGAGTTAGGCGTACCTCGTCCAACTGGTATGGGCGCAGACGATCCATATGAGATACGTCATTTAACACAAATGGTTGCTAATACAGTTGGTAGTCAAAAACAGATGTTTCAAAGACAACTGGACATGCGTCAAATTGAGCTAGAACAAGACCAAAGTGCATGGGACGTTCAGTATGGTGTAGACTTTAATACAGATGGTACACCAAAGTTTGGTAACTATGAAGATGCTATTTCTAGAGAAGCAACTCGTGCTCGTAAAGCAGAATTACAAAGAGCTTTAGATAATATTCCAGCCGCAGATCCAGAGAATGACATACTACCTGGAGAGCCAGGCAGTGACACTGATCGTGGCAGTGCGGCAAGTGGTCAAACGCCAGTCGCAGATCCTGCAAACGATGTGTTACCAAATGAAGTTAATGTAACTACTTCACAAGCAGCTAATAGTATTATGCAAAATCCAAATGCTACACAAGCTGAAATAGATGCTGCACTAAATTGGTATAGAGATAACAGTGTTACTAAAACACCGGCCACAACTACAACCCCCCAGACAGACACAGGTGGCTTAGAACTATTTGACCCAGGTAAGGCTCTTTCAACCGACACACAGTATGCTGATGTAGAAGTTCCACAATCGTTAAGAGATGAATACGCAGAGGTACTTGCTACTAAGAATGCTATCAAAGTTAAAAACTTTTTAGATAATTTATCAGACTCAAACGCAGGTGCTTTGCGATTGCTAACCCCTGAAATAACAGCTGGATTGCCAGCAGAAGTGTTTCCACAAGAGTTTCCAGAGCTAGAACCACCAGCAAATGATCCAAACCGACCTCCGTTTAGACCAACAATTGTTCCTAATCCAAATGAACAACCAAAAGATCCTAAAAAGCCGGAAGAAGAGGTACCAGTTGAAGTACCAACTAAAACACCAGCAGAGATTCTTCCTTTTCCTGGCCAAACGCCTCCACCAAATGATCCTGCTAATGAACCAAGTGATGATCCAAATGATAATCCAGATCCAGATGAACCAAATGATAATCCAGATCCAGAAAAAGAAGAACCAAAAGAGCCAGGTCCAGAAAAAGAAGAGCCAGAGCAAGAACCTGAGCAAGAGCCAGAGCAAGAACCTGAGAAAGAACCAGTTAAAGAGCCAGAGCAAGAACCTGAGAAAGAACCAGTTAAAGAGCCAGAGCAAGAACCTGAGAAAGAGCCAGAGCAAGAACCTGAGCAAGAACCTGAGCCAACACCTGGTAACGACGACAAAGATAAAGATAAAGATGGTGAAGAAGAAGATGACGGCGACGGAGATGGCGAAGAAGCAGAACCAGATGGCCCTGAGACAGATCCGGGCAAGAAAGTAGTACCATTTCCTGGTCAAACACCGCCAGCTAATGATCCAGCTACGGAGCCGGATGATGGAGATATACCAGCGAATGACGATCAGCCGCCAGCACCTGCTACTGATGATCCAACACAACCGGAAACTCCAACTATTGATGAGCCTGGACCGATCGTTCCTGAGCCAATTACTCCTGTAAAACCACTTACAACTCCTGAGCCAATTACTCCTGGTATTCCAGATCCAGAGCTTGATCCACAGGTTGATCCTAATGTACCACCAACGCCTAAGGTTGAGCCAACACCTCCGGTTCAACCTGAGACACCAGTACCTGATCCTACACCTACACCAGGTATACCTGATCCAGAAATTAAGCCAGAGGTTAATCCAGAGCCTGCTCCTACACCAGGTATACCTGATCCAGAAATTAAGCCAGAGGTTGATCCTAAAACTGACCCAGGGGTTAATCCTGATACAGAGACTGATCCTAAAACTGATCCTGATGGTGAGCCAGAGGTTAATCCTGATACAGAGACTGATCCTAAAACTGATCCTAAAACTAATCCTGAGCCTGGTCCTGCTATAACACCTGGTCCTGCTATAACACCTGGTCCTGCTATTGCTCCTGGTCCTGCTATAGCTCCTGGTCCTGTTATAGCTCCTGCTCCTGCACCTAGGACTAGGCTTAATCCTAGAACTAATCCTTCTAGAATGAGAGGAAGAGGTCCTGGAATGATGGGTGGTTTTGGTGGTGGCAATCCATGGGATGCAAATCAGTTAAAATTTTCACCAATAAATATTCGAGACCCACTAAACTTAAAGAGATATGGATAAGACATGATAAACGAAGCAAAACTAATTATCGCTGAAGCGAAAGAAAGTAGATTAAATTACGCCGTTACAGGACACAATTTTGATCGTATTAAAGCAAATATGTATTCTATATTTGAATGCTATGCAAATGGTATTATTGATTGGAATGTTTCAAAATCAAAACTAAAAACTGCAATTAGAGAATACATACATTTGTATCCCAAAGACGAACGTGCGGTAGAGATTGAAATTATGCGTGAAGAATACAAGCGCATTAACAAGTATTACAAGCAGGCATTGGATGCTTATCGTGTAGTTTCTGAAGAAAAAATGACCAACAAACTAGTTGCAAAACAAAAACTAGATGAAAGTGTAGCAAAACATCACAGTGATGTATTTTATAACAAGCGTACACTTAGTGAAAGCGAACTTAAAGATATAAGCACACTTCAAACTTGGGATCGTGTAATGGAAGCATATCCACATCTTACACGTCATGATGAAGATTGTGTGCGTATGCTTGAAAACACATATGATACCAAAGACTTTGAATTTAATCCAAGAGCCGGACACAGAGATCAAATGTCACATCCAGAAAATCTTGGACTAGGTGCAGAACCAAATAAATTATATAGTCCACGTCCTAAGTTACGTCCGAAAAAACTTGCACCAGCTACTAGCCCACGTCCTAGAATGCGTCCAGCTAACTTACAAATGCGTCATGATATCAACAAAGCATTACAGCAAGCAATAACAAGTGAAGGCCATAGCCCACACAAAAAAGGTACTGCAAAGTATAAAGCACATATGGCGGCAATGCATGCCGAAGCAGATGAGAATAACAATGGCTCTTCTACAGGAGATAAGATTGCTCAAGCAGTAGGATATGGTCTCCCTGCAGGATATATAGCTTACCAAATGCGTGATCGGTTAAAAGGTCTAGGTCAGCGTGGAGCTAATGCAGTTAAAAATATTCCAAAAAATATAGAAAACAAAAAAATTGCACGCCAAGCGGCAGCTGATGTAGTAAGAAAAGGACAACATGCAGCCAGAACTGGATTAACTTCTATTCAGGGCGGTAAAGGCAGTGTTCCAGATACTCGTACACACAAGCCACATCTAAGACCAATCGACGGCGGTAGGCCACCTAAGCCAGCGGTTCCTAAACCACCTAGCCCACAAGCAACCAATATTGGTGGCGGTGGCGGTAAAGGTAAACCAAGCATTTTAAAAAGAGCTGGAAAAACTGCCGCAAACATCGGTAAAGGCGTACTTGGTAAGGCGGCATTGCCATTAGCAGTTGGTATTGCAGGTTATGATGCGGCACGTGGATGGAGAGCAGATCCTAATGCAACTGTTGGACAAAAGTTTAAAAATGCAGGTAACAGTGCATTACACGGAATGTCATTTGGGCTACTAGGAAAAGATCCAACTAACGAAGAAGTATTTGAGTATTTGCTACAAGCTGGTATTACAGAAGAAGCATTAACTGAATGGGCAATGGAAGGCTATAAAATTATGCCTCCAATGGACGACAAATATCAGCCACGTGATGGTTTAGAAGGTCCATTTAGTACACTAAGTGGTAAAGTTGTTTATTACGATCCAAAAGAAGGCAGTTACTACGATCCAGATACAGATATGTATATGTCATATGACGAGTTTCATGCACACGACAATGATTACGGTGATATGAAAGATGAACATGACGAAGTCAAAGAAGCAGAAGAAGGCTATGACTACATTGCATGGCCTGATGAAAAGACTAAACAGTGTGCAATTGACGCTATCGGTTATGGTATCCAGTCAAATGATGCATACGAATACATTGTTAGTAATTGCGGAAATGAACATAACGAATGGCTAGAAGATAACAAAGAAGATATTCTTGCAATGTTTGACAGTTACGGATTATCACACTTTGATGAAGAAACTACATTGGGTCAAGATATTTGGGAAGAAATTCGCAATAAAGCATTTCAACAGTTTGATGAAACAACAAGCGCAGGTGCTATTGCAAGTGTAGCGGCACCAATGGGTAAAATGAAGCGCCGTAAAGATAGTATCTTTGCTGATAAAGAAAGCAAGCAAACTGCTATTAGTGAAGCACAGTTTGATGAAGCGGCAGGCGAAAAAGATGCTTGCTATCGTAAAGTAAAAAGTCGTTATAAAGTATGGCCAAGTGCTTATGCTAGTGGCGCATTAGTTAAGTGCCGTAAAGTCGGTGCTGCTAATTGGGGCAATTCAAAGAAGAAGTAATATGCTTATAGAAGAGATCGTAACAGAAAAATGCTGGAAGGGCTATAAAAAGAAGGGCATGAAAACCATGTTCGGCAAACGTGTACCCAACTGTGTTAAGAATGAAGCGGTTGGTGGCAAGTATAGTTCATGGGATCATGAAGAGCCAGCAGATTATAGTTTACACTTAGAAAAAACATTTGGTGCTCCTGATGAAATGACAGACGAGCAAACTGTTTGGCACAATATTGATGGATTTAAACGTGTGGTAGTTAGAGATGAATACATACTACACGGATCACCAGCACCACACTATGACTTTATATATTGTTATGTTGACTTAGAGGTTCCAGAATCACTTAGTGACGAACTAGCAAAATGTAGTGGTAGTATACTAATTGATCATCTAAAGAATGAAGTAGGCGCACGTTGTGGTAGCCTTACTGCAAATGCAACTACACTAAACTTTGTAATGGATGTAGTAGCAGGCAGAGTAGAACCAGCTAAAGAAGAATACGAAGCTCGTATACTTGGTATGAAAGACAAGTTTGAGCGTGGTATGAGATATTCGTTAGATTGGTGGTCAGATAAATCAGATGATGCAGATCCAGACAACCCTTACTATGCAGAAGGATTAGGTGAAAATCTAAGAGCTTGGTTTGGCAAAGGTAAAAAAGGCGGAGCTGGAGGCGGCGGATGGGATCGCTACAACACAAAAGGTGAACGCATAGGTAAATGCGGAGACAGTAAAAAAGGCGAAGGCAAACCTAAATGTCTTAGCAAATCACGTGCCGCAAGTTTAAGAGCTAAAGGCGGCAAAAAAGCAATAGCAGCAGCTGTACGTAAAAAACGTAAAAATGATCCAAACAAGAATCGTAGAGGAAAAGCTAAAAACGTTAGCAACACAACAAGGAAATCTTAGTGCAAGGTGAATACAGAACATGTAAAAAGTGTGGACACAGATGTCACTGTTACCAACCAACTTGCAATGATTGTATAAATGATGTGTGTACTGGATGCGATTGTGAACCCACTGTAGAACTTGGAACAGATGCCAGAAGTTGGCCTTGGCAAGATAGCGGTTTAGACAGTAATTTTAGATGAACTTATGTACAGAAGAAATAGCATGGGCAACAACTGCTCCCGAGGATTTATGGATATTCGATAAACTTATATTAGCAAGACATCTTGGTTATACTTGTGGTCCAGTAGGAACTAGAGTTTCGAAATCAGATTACTATATTGTAAGACCTTGTGTAAACGCTATAGGACTTGGACTAGGTGCTCAAAAACACTACATTAAAGATTTTACAGATCACTTAACACCTGGACATTTTTGGTGTGAAATATTTGAAGGTGATCATATTAGTGTAGATTATCTTAACGGCGAACAAGTACTAGCAGTACAAGGACATAAAAATCCTGCAACGTATACGCAATGGGATCGTTGGGTAAAAGTAGATGTTCAAATACCATTACCTAGTTGTTTAGATTATATCAAAAACAAATATGCTAAAATAAATGCAGAGTATATAGGCGGGAATCTAATAGAATTACATCTTAGACACAACCCAGATTTTACTATAGGACGCAATGAATACATACCTGTATGGCATGGACAAGACGAAATACCACCCAAAGGTTATGAATTCATTGAAGATCCAGACGTTCATGGGCGTATAGGCGCTTGGGTTCGATAAATACCAATACAAAAAGGGAGTATTCATTATGAGTACATTTGAATTTGAATTCACAGAAGATCAAGTACAAGAACTATTACACGGTAATAAAGAATATATCGAATGGTTCGAAGCAATGGAAGAGATACTTCCATATTATGAGATAAACACTGTTGATAGGGTTGCAGGATTTATAGCACAATGCGCTCACGAAAGTAATAACTTTAAAGTTATTAAAGAAAACTTGAACTACAGTGCTAAAGGTCTTAACGCTGTATTTCCCAAGTATTTTGTGAGGGCTGGCAGAGATGCTCAAGCGTATCATAGACAACCAGAAAAAATTGCTAACGTGGTTTATGCAGGGCGCATGGATAACGGAGATACTGCAAGTGGTGACGGTTGGCGCTTCCGCGGTAGAGGAGTTATCCAACTTACTGGTAGACACAACTATACAAAGTTTGGCGAAACACTAGGCTACACAGCAGAACAAGCAATCAAGTATCTTAAAACCAAAAAAGGCGCATTAGAAAGTGCATGTTGGTTCTGGAAAACAAACAACATAAACAAATATGCTGACAAACAAGATATTACTGGTATGACCAAACGTATCAATGGCGGTACTATTGGATTAGCTGATCGCAAAAAACACTACAAGCATGCACTAGAAGTACTAGGCGGTAATTGGGCACCTCCGCCATTTACACATAGCACTGTGAAAAAAGGTAGCAAAGGCGAAACTGTAAAAGCAGTACAAAAAGCCTTAGGTGCTAAAGCAGACGGTGTATTTGGTCCAGGAACAGAAGCCGCAGTAATAGCATGGCAAAAAAGCAGAGGCTTGGTGCCTGATGGCATAGTTGGCAAAGCCACACTTGCTGCAATGGGAATTAAATAATGTTAAGCAAACAATGTAAACTACACTTAGAAGAAGTAGGCGAAACAGGCTTGCAACATATGGCAATAGCACTAAAAACCGCAGTTAGATTACAACTGTTAGTGCCTGCATTAATCATTCACAGTGTTGCACCTAGGTGTTTTACAAACACAGCAACTAATGTAATGAAAGATATATTGGAGAAGAGAAAATGAATTGGGTAAAAGAACGTATCGGTGAACGCACCACATGGGACGGTGGCGTGATGATTGCAATAGGATTAATTGCATTGTTTGCAACTAGCTTTATCAAACTTGCGGCAATTGCAGCAATTGCATATGGCGCATGGACTATCTGGAAAGCAGAATAATATGTGGGAAATGATCGAACGCATGGCTAGCGATAGGCTTTGGATTTATACTGCTCTTGCTGGCAGTGTGTTTGGTGCAATATTTGTTGCATATATGACTAGCACACGTATAGGACTTTGGTTTTATGCTAAAGTTGATAACTGTGTAGACTATTTGGTAGAGCGTTGGGGCTGGACATGGTTACAGCAACCAGAAGATGCTTGGCGTCAACGCTATCCAAAGATTACAGCAAAAATAGATGAGCTCGAACAGCGCATCAAGAAGTTGGAAAAGTGACCCGGTGGGAACGTATAAAAAACTGGTGTACAGTAGATCGTTGCGTAGACTTAATAATGGACGCAATACTATTGTTCTGGGAAGTTATTACTAGTCCCATATTGATTGTTATGCGTCTAGCAAGATATGTACTAGGCAGATGGGTTATAGAAGGCTTAAAAAACAAGATAAAAAAACTAATACATTGGCTGAAAACTAAACCAATTTGGGTGTCGTTTATTATTGGGCCTATTGCTGTCATAATATTGTTTTATATTCTAGTAGCTATATGGCTAGGCGGAGAAATGCTCAAACCAGAAATATGGAAAGAAGACGATATTATCGTTGACAACCCTGAATAATTACTATATTATGTAAAGAATACAAGCCAAAGGAGGTATTCATGCCTGTACGAAGTTTTAATGATTCGGAAATTAAAAAGTTAAAGCAATTGATGTCTGAAGGTATTCAGGTCACAGGAGAGGTAGAAACTCTCAGAGAAGGTCTCAAAGACACAGTAAAAGCTATTGCAGAAGAAATGGACATGAAGCCAGCTTCACTTAACAAAGCAATTCGTATTGCATACAAAAACGAATTTGCAAATGTTCAAGATAGCTTCAGTCAAGTTGAAGAAATTTTACAAGCAACAGGACGAGATGTTTAATGCTGGATTTGCCAGTAATTGAAGTACAACATTACACGGACAAACTATTTAGAATTAGAACAGAACGACCTCGCAGTTATAGATTTACTGCGGGGGAGTTTGTTATGATTGGTTTAGATGATGCACCTAGTAGAGCATACAGCATTACTAGTGGACCATACGACGACTATTTAGAGTTCTACAGTATTAAAGTACAAGACGGACCGCTAACAAGTAAACTACAACATGTAAAAGTAGGCGATACTATCCGTGTAGGCGAAAAGCCAACGGGTACACTAATACTTGCTAACTTAGAACTAGGTGGACATCTAGTAATGATGGCTAGTGGCACAGGTATTGCACCGTTTATTAGTTTATTACGTGAACCAGAAACATATGATCTATTCGATAACATCACTGTCACGTGGACTACTAGACTACATGCAGAACAAGACTGCTATAGAGACTTCTTAAATGAGATGCCAATTGAATATATCAGCACAGTAACACAAGAGCCAGCTGAACTACAAGGACGTATACAAAAGTTTATGGAAGATGGCACTGTAAAGATTGACAATCCTGCAGAACAACGTATAATGTTATGTGGAAGTGTAGCATTTAACAATGATCTCAAAGATCACTTTAACGAATTAGGTTTCAGTGAAGGTAATAAAAAGACACAAGGTACGTTTGTGCAAGAAAGGGCTTTTGTAGGCTAATGTATGTAGACGCACTAATCGACAGAGATAAAGATATTATACACGTGGTTGAACGTGTAAACGGAAAACGTGAGTTTAGAGAATATCCTGCACGGTATTTGTTTTACTACAAAGATGTTAGAGGTAGTTACGAAAGTATC
>Ga0208298_1000524_pt1 | contig 16004 bp, 8 predicted proteins | sample 14BtaG_FD_184088 | JGI IMG/M metagenome (GOLD analysis project Ga0208298, IMG submission 184088) | Marine viral communities from the Subarctic Pacific Ocean - 14B_ETSP_OMZ_AT15311_CsCl metaG (SPAdes) (version 2) | ecosystem: Environmental > Aquatic > Marine > Oceanic | place: Pacific Ocean... | reverse complement strand
AGTAACACGCATCTTTTGGCATAATTAAAATTTTAATATTTTCATTGAACTTTTTTTCTTTTTCTTTTTCTTTTTAGGTTTTTTCCATTCTAATTCCCACTTACTCCAACCTAAAGCGTTAGCAACACGCATCCAATCGGCATTTTCACTGTCTAGAGCATCTTTTATGTTAGTAATTTTTTTAATACCCCTATCCACCGGTAAATTAGTTGTAGCACTTATTAATTGACCAATAGCTAAATAAGCAGGATTATCTAAAGCAAATCCTTTTTCTTTTATTTCTTTTTTATTCCAATCAAACGTTCTTCCAGCGGATCTTACTTTCCTTATTTTAGAAGATATAGGTGGGGATAAATTTATTAATTCCAGAGCGGAATCTTGCATGGGTTTATCATCAATAATTTTTAATATTGCATTTTTTAAAGTTGAAATTGCTGCCCCATGAAAGCCAATACCTCTTAATAACGAGTCTGCCATACCATTAGCAATGTTGCCATATTTTTTTTCTTCTTTTTCATCGTCAGCTTCATCACCAAAAGATAAAGCAAATAAAGCCTGCTGAAGTGCATTAAATATAACGTTCTGTATCATGCCGTAATATAATATTTTTGATATATTACTTTTAGCATCCCCACGCCCATTTTTAAGGTCACTAGCTGCTCTTTGTATAATTCTAGCATATTGAGCTGGGGTGTTTGCGAAAGCCAATATTATACGTCCTAATGGGCCCGCTTGTTGCTGACTAATTCTATCAGGCCTACTAGATTGTTGAGATTCCTCTGCTATTTCTCTAAAATCTAAAAATGCTTTTTCTTCAGCTTCCTTTTGGCTAGAGCCATCTTTCATATATGAATTAATTCTATTCCTATAAAACGTAGCCCCACCAGACGCGATAGCAAAACTATCTGCTATTTGAGTTGGTAAAAACCCTAATTTTAAAACTTTATTTATAAAAGCTTTTGCTTTATTATTAGATTCAGCGGCAATTTCAGCAATGTCAGATTCATTAACATTTATTTTCAAACCATTTCTTCTTTCAACTAAATAGTTAGAATTCATTATGTACATTACATCTTTCCAGTATTGAGGCTGATTAGCAAATGCTGCAGAAGCTTTAAATATATTATTATCGTTCCAATTTATAAAGTTAACAGATGATATAGTTTGCAGCACCGCAGATCTCATATTAAAGAACATAATTGCTCCAACAGAGCCATTAAGCCAATCCACAAATCTAGATGTTAATCTATCGTTACCAAATTTTCTATTGCTGCCGGATTTCATGCGCTCGAGCATGTTTTCTAAAGCCATCCTGTACCCTTTACCGTATGCTGCCTCTAGTTTATTTAAATTAGCTTCATTAAATATTTCATCAGCATTTGTTTGCCATTTAGATAAAGCTTGTTTTCTTGTAGTTGTATTTAATCCCTGTAATAAATCTGTTGATATTGTTCCCACGAGCCAATTTTTATCAGGCGGAGGGTACCCCTCTACATTAATAGCCGATAATTCATCAGCAAACTTTTTTAATTTTTCGTTTGATTCTATATATTTATTTAATGTTTTATTGTCTGCTATTGATAGTCCTGGAACTTTTAAACCTTGTTTTGTCCATACATATGTTCTTAAAGCATCACTTACAGAATATGGTTCTCCCGGTATTTTTTTCTTTAATTCTTTTGGTGCTATTTCAGCAATTTTTTTAATTTGGTTATATTTTTCAGCTAAAACAACTCTGGCTTGCGATATAGCCACATTGCCTTGAGCCCAAGGATCTAATAAATTTTCTTTTATCCAGACAAGATGTTTGTCCCCTTCTTTGCCTTTGCCCACAAATTTTCTAAGTAATCCCTCAAAGTCTTGGGCAGATGGGGGTATGCCAAGCATATCATATTTACCCTTGTCTTTACCAACTATTGCGGCTTTTGATTGTCCGTATCTTTTTCTTGATTCAATTTTAGTAGAATTTTCTAAAATGTTGTTAAACTCAACATCTAAACTTTTCTTTTTATCACTTTTGCTTAGTTTAGATTTTAAAGTTTTATAATTAGCACCTTTTCCTTTTGCTTTTCCAACAAGCCCAAGCTCTATCGTTCTTGTTAATGTTCTAATCCCATCTTTAGACGACGTGGATTTCCACACAACTGTCGCTCTACTATCATACCCTAATTCCGCTATATCTGGTGAACCAAACTTAGCGGCATCTCCATTAAGACTAACAATTTCACCAGAGTCTATAAAAACCATATACTCAACATCTACACCTTTTTCTTTCCCTTTTTTAACATAAAATTCTCTAACCAGTTGGCCATTGTCTTTTATTATTTCTGATCTTGATCTAACAACTTCGAATAAAGTGTTTATTTTGCCATCAATAACTTTTTTACCATTTATTTCATTAGGAAATTTTATACTAGTTTCTTCAATTTGAATTTCATTTTCTTTGAAACCCATTCTTTTCAAATCTTTAATAATATTATTTTTAATTTCTAAACTATAAGCATTTAATTTGTTGACAGCTCCTTGCGGTAAAATACTGGTGTCAAGAATAACGAAGCTACCAGTTCTATCTGACGTTTTCATTTTAACTTCAATGCCAAATTTTACTCCTTTATATTCCAATTCAACATCTACGCCTGTATCACCGGTTTTTAGCTGCTGTAAATCTTTTTTATTTAAAACTTTTAAACCTGGTAATATTCTTTCTAGTTCATCAGATAAAAATAATTCAGCGGCTTGACCAGTTTTGTTTTTCATAAAAGCCATTGGATTAAAACTAGGATATTTCTTTTTTAATATATCAGCTTTAATTATAAAGTTTTGTATAGCGTCATTAACATTTATAGCGTTTTTTGAAAAATTAGATACTATTTGAAAAAATCCATCTGAATTTAATAATTCATTTAATTGTTTTTTCTTCTCCGACTTTGAAAATTTTTGGCCAATAACTCTTTCAATTTTTCTAACTACTACAGCTTGTTCATTTATGTTTAAACCAGCTATTTCAATAGCGGTAGGTGTCATATCAAATCCTAATTGTACAGCTAGACCTTTCGCTAAAGCATCTTTTCTACCTCTAATTTTAAAAAATTCTTTAAACTCGTTTTTAGTAGGTCGCAACCTATCATATAAGTCAACTCCTTGAGCCTCATTTTCAACGAATGCCCTACCATCGTCTCTAGCTTTTCTTATATCGGCTTGCTTTGTTAATCTTCTATTATATTTTGTAAATATTTTTTCGTCAGCAGGAACTTGTTTTTCAGCTTGGATAAAAAATTGAATAGGCATATGATTAAGTATACCAGAGTATTCTCTATCTAAAAACGCATCAAAATCTTTCATTTCAGCTTTCACTTTTTTATAAAGATTTGAACCGTAAGTTTTTATTAAAAAATTTCTATACTTTTTATCGTCAATGCTAACTTCATCTGATACTGCCGCCTCATAAACAACATCAAATATTTCTTGTGCCAATTCTGGCGTTACTATAGAGGTGTTTTCTTTTAACTTAGATTTTGGAATTGATTCTTCTGTTTGTAATAAACTTTGATCAACCATATCTTCTATAGATTGGCTATCAGTATCTATTACTTGTATAGTTGTAGTTTCTCCACCAACTTGTTTCTCTATCGATGTGGTTTTAATATTTTTAACATATTGCTCTTTTATATCTAATAATGATTTGTATGCAATACCACCAGTCCCTTTACCTTTGCTAGCACCGTATATATAGCTAAATAAACTTCTTTTGTCTCCGTTTATTGTTGGTTTATAATTTTTTAAAACCCTATCAGTAATTCTTTCTCTTATTTTTCTAAGGGCTTCTGACTGAATTTCTTTAGGCAATCCCCCTAGATTTTTATCAGCAGCTATTAAATTACTTAAATACCCATCCAGTATTTGGTTTCCTTCAATTTCTTTATAAACGCCCGATACAGCTTTATTATTTTTCTTAAAGTCATCTTGAGTTTTAATTTCTTCAGTAATATAACTATCTAGTGCAGTAGACATGGAAGCAGTACTGACCGATTTCTTTTTAATTGTTTCTTTTTTATCAACTATCTCAACACCATCTTTTGATGTAGTAATTTCGTATTTTAATAATTTGTTTTTCTTGTTAACGTTGGTATTAAAATTTCTAATAAAATCTACTATATCTTTACCTGTATTTAATTCAATTTTTGATTTACCGATTATATTATCAAAAGTATTTTTGAAAGATCTTTTAATACCATCAATTTTACTTTCATCTAAATTAATTTTTTGTTTAGATATTATATCTGAAAATATAGTAAAGTATTCTTCATTAGCCCCTTCTTTAATTTTACCTGTTTTTTTGTCAGTATAATTTTTCTTAATTCTACTTTCTATTTCTTTTAAAATTTGGGTACCCTCTTCGCTTTTATTTAAATAATCCTTAAAAGAGTTTACTAGAGGTTGCATTGATGCATCGTTAACTTTGAAGGCTCTGGACATTACATAATGTAACAGCTCATGCCCTAATACATTTGTTGACTCTGTTTCCGCAACCGCTCTTTCATTAATAAATATTGTAGGCTTACCTCCTGATTCGTCTAAAAACATACCCTCAGCCTTCCCCATACCCTCCGGTAAGTTACTTTCATTTACATAAGTTATATCTAAATCTTCTTTATTAACACCTTTGAGTTTTTTAAATTTTTCAAAAACAATTTCACTATCAATAAAGGCTTCTGAAATGTCTCTATCAATTGCTGCATCAATTTGATTAAATTCCATTATATCAGCATTTTGCTGGTATCTTTTATCAATTTCATTTTTAACTTCTTCTTGATGTATTTTTGAGTATTTATCTGATCTTAAGTCGACTTGTGATTCTCTTATGAAATCTAAATTTTCACCGTACTGTATTAATTCAGTTTTAGTTAATCCGTCAAATTTATTTTTTAATTTATTTTTATGCTCAATAGATTGAACCTCTAACTCCTTAATCTTGTTTTCAAAAACTTCTTTTTTTCTTTTTGTAGTAGCAACTTCTAAATCATTTTTAGCATTTACTATTTGCTGATTAATTTTTAAATCATCATTTTTCCAAGATGCCGGAGCAACGTATTCATATAAAATGTCTTTATTCTGGGAAGTTTTAAATTGTGTTATTGCAGACCCGGTTGAGTTTACAGGGCCACCTAAAAATCCACCAATAACAAAGCTGTTTATCATGTTTTTAATGTATTCCGGGTCTTCATCAAATAATAAAGCATCACTGCTATCTTGAATAAGACTATTTACAGCCTCAGTTGCGCCTTCTTGAATAAAGCCTTTTGCACCATCTCCAATTACTTTCGCTGTTGTTCCAAAAAATCCTCTTGTAAAATCTTCAATAGCTTTCTTTTTAGGGCCTTTACTTAAATTTTTAACTTTTCCTAATTCTTTAAAAAATTTTCCACCAAAATATTCTGTTGCCCATTCCGATCCACCTTTTATCAATGCTGATCCATAAAGCTGCGAAGCTGTAGCCCCGGGCTTATTTTTTAAATTTTCCCTTAAATCGTTTCCAGATGTAGACGCGCCAAGTAATGCTCCACCGTATAGTGGGCTGGCGATTGCTAAAGCTAAAGATGGGGCTGAAAAAGCAGCTTGACTAGCAGCCAAATCCGCGGCATCACCAATTCTTCCTTCTCTAATTAAATCATCTACGTCTAATATATTTCCCGTGTTATCGTATTTTTTTACACTTAAGTCTTTTGCCTTATTCAAACTTTCGTACATAGGCCCTAAATCAATTTTATCCCCATGTTTTCTAGCCCAATTTCCTAAACCTTCATCCACATTGTTCGCTAAAGAAACTGTAGTCATAAGGTCTATAGCTCCTGTGGGGCCTGTTGCTGCTAATACAGGGGATAACATTCCATCAAGAAAATCAACTAGGCCACCGGCAATTTCTCCTGCACCAATGGTAGCATTGTACATTTTTTCTTGTGCCCAATCTGGTAAAATACCAAAAGCAGAATTTCCAGGAACAGCACCTATACTTTTAAATACCGCTTTTCTTTTTGCCGTGTCTCCATTTTCTAAAGTTTGGGATACTGATAAATTATTTTCTGGATTTACATTTAAATTGTTTTTAAACTGAATAACTTTATTAGTTAATTCTTCTTGTGTAATTCCGGGATTTTGTAACTTAAGCTGTAAAGCGTATTGTTTTAGTTCTTCCTCCATAAAATTTAATTATTCCAAGGCCATATCGTATTTGGATATTTGTTTTCTAATATTTTTCTCGCTGCGGCTTGATCCGTAAGTAATTTAGCATGCTCTTCTTTAGCTTTTTCTACAGCTGGTTTTCTAAATGGTAATCTAGGACCAAATATAATTCTACCGCTCCAATTGTTGTAATTTTTAGGTATATCTTTAATTGCTATATCATATTCTTTTCCATTTTGCTTCTTAGCCTTGTCAATGTTCCCAACTCCCGAGTCTTCTTTTATAGTGTTTTCTTGTTCAACTTGTGCTAATGCCGCCTCCACCGCTTTGTTTGCTTCATCTTCAAATTGGCCATATGTTCTATTATTTTCCATAGGAATATTAGATATTGCATTTTCGCCTGCATATCCAGCCCCAATACCTAACCCTAAGGCTCGTATGTTATCTCCTGGCTTAGCATTTTCCCCAGTAGTTATACTAACATTTGTAATTGCTCCCGCTACTTTTTTATCAATAGGTTTAAAAGTGTATTGGAAATTTTTAGGGTTATCAGGATCCCCTATGCCAGCCACCTCCGTGTTCAAGCCAGCTCTAGTTGCTGCTTGTCTAATAGCTATAACGTTTTTTGGATCTGTAGCTAAAAGATTGTCTAAACTAACTATATTGCCTTTATATCTTTCAAAATTATTTGCTATTAAATCATTATTAAAATCCTGAAGAGCCGTAAGTTGAGATGTTGTACTTTCCGGTTTTTTAACTAAACCTAAAGTATTGCCTTGAGATTGAGCATCTGTAATTAAATTTTCAGCAATAGATTGTCTAATTTCCTCCATTTGTTCATTGCTTCCGGTAAAAGGATCATTGTTTACCCTCTCACCTTTATCATTGTAAGTTACTTTTTGCAAAGTATCTTCATAATATGCTTCAGCGTTAAAAGTAGGGTCTTTTAATATTGAAGTAAACAAAGGCGATTTCATAATTGACATTTTTATTTCATCTTTTTTACCCTCATAATCGGCCACAGTATACGTTTTATCATTAATAGTTCTTTCCGTATGAAACTGAGGTTTTCCTTTTAACAATGCGTCAATTTTCGAGCTAGCATTTAAATAAGATCTATTACTATAATTATCATATTTTTGTTTTGGTAAAAAGAAATTTTTATCGTTTATTATTTCGTCAGATGTATATTTTTTTGTTCCTTGGCTAGTTTCAAAAGTATAATAAGTAATTCCATTTTCTTTGTTCATTAAAACTAATCCCTTCTCCATAGCCTCTCTTCTTTCACTTCTTAATTCATCATTAGGGGTTAACCTAATATTTTTAAGATCCATTTCAACAGAAGCATCACCTCTAAATTTTTCCGCAACCATACTCATTTTACGTAAATTAGATTCATACGCAGCCTTTCTATTTTGGTATTCCTCCCCACTTATATTCTTAAGTTTCCATTGTTTAAAATTATCTCCAAACTCTGTTTTTTCTGTACGAAGATAATTGCTGTTTTGTTCAGTAGCTAATTTTTGGCCAGCAGCCACTTCTTGAGCAGTTCCAAATTTTCCTGAAACTAAAGTAGAATCTTCGCTAATTTTTTTTGTTTTTTGAACTTTTTCCTGAACCATTTTACCAACGGCTAAAGAAGCACTAGCTAATCCCTCCCCAAGGCCTCCTTTATATTGTATTGCTTTTGGGTTTGCGTATTGCCCGTAATTGTAATTTCCGTATGTTACTTTTGGTAATCCCATAATTTATTATATTTTTAACCTCCTGGATGGTATCCAAAATTTCTGTTAGTATTAGTGCCGCTACCAGCTGCTACTTTCCCCCAAATCCAAACCCGCCATTTGCTCCTCCACCAGCGCCGGCCGTAGCGACCGCCGTTAAAGCGGTTCCAAAATTTTTACCCATTGCACCTAAGGCGTCGGCCCTTTGCTGTCCGTATTGTTGGATCATTGCACCACTTCGAGCTATATCAGCAATTTCCCTGCCTTCTTGTGCTTGAAATTCAAAAGTTCTGCCTAATATATCGGACTCTTGCATTCTTTGCGCTTCTGCCATTCTCATTTGCATTGCGCCAGCTTCACCTTGTGCTCTAAGCTGTGAATTTTTAGCTTCTTGTTGTTCTATACTTGCTGCTATGCCCTGTTTACCTCTTAAAGCTGCTTGAGCTAATGCCGTAGCCCCACCAGCACCGGTTCCGGTTGATCTTAATAAATCTAAAGTATTTGCTAAAGAAATATCCGTTTGTTCCGCTTGCATTTCCGCTGCTCCTGTCGCGACCTGTAGGTTAGCAAAAGGATTAGATATTAAACCGCTTAAATCCGATACATTTTCATATGGATTTATTATATCTTGTCTACCTTTTATCTGCTTGTCTAATTCTTCTTGAGCTTCAATTTGCTGCTTTCTAGCTTTTCGAGCTGCTATTGCGCTAAATACTGCCATATTATATATTTTTTATTATTTCGTAGGAAGGTTTATTATCCACGTTCCAATTTAATTTTTTATGAGTTTCTATTAAATGGTTATTTCGGCCTATTGAGAATACATGTTTAATTCCCTGGTCTTTTAAAACTTGCTCTACAGCGTTGATTAATAGCTCTATCGCGTCTTTTCTGTCGCTTTCTCTATATTCTGGATTAGATATAATCCATTCAAGTAAAGCTGCTTTAGAATTGGTCATATAAACAAATCCAGCAACTACACCTATATTGTTTTTTTCAACAATAAATCCACCCGTACCATTATCTGGCAAAAAGGTTTTAGGTGGTGCTTGCCATTCCGGCCATGCATCCCACCATTTAACTAATGTTTCATAGTCTGACTCATTGAGCCTGCGTATATTTAATTTCATTTAACTTGATTTTGATACGTTGTGTGATATATTGAATAATTCAACAGCTGTAGAAGAATTTATATCTTCCATTTTTACTGTTGTAAAAAATCCTTTTACACCAGAGACCTCCATTCCTACAATCTGGCCACTTACCGTAGGCAAGTCTTGAGGTGTAGGCGAATAGTCTTTATCGCTATTTCTTAAGTGAGCGTAATATTTATTTTCTTTTTTAATAAAATTCACCGGAATTGACCCCGGGCTAACTACTGTTGTACTTAATAAAACAGGCTTAGCGTACATGCCCAAATCCGTAATCGATTCTGTCATTTGCCAGCCAGGACTTCCTTCATAATTTATTGTATGGAAAGTTTTAACTACAGAAGGGTCCGTGTTAGCAACTATAGTTATATTTGAATTAGTGGTAAAATCATAAAATTTATTATAATCATCATTTATATAATGCTGCCATAAATTTCCTGAATTATTTAATGTATAAAAAGATTTATTTACACTAAAACCAAATTCTGGCTTAAATGAATAAAAACTTGCCCACCCCGTTACTGATTCATCAAATGATAAAGTATTGTGTGTCCCATCCAAATCATGCAATGATAATACGTATTCATCGGAATGATCGTCGTACATGCCCACAGCTTTTGTTGCACTTTTTAATTTATCTTTAAAAAAGTTTTTCATGCCATACTGAGATATTTCAGTAATACCATCTCTTGATAACCTGAGCACAATTCCCTTGCTTTTATCTGTAAAATATTTTCTTACACCTTTAATAGCAAAACTTTCAGGGTTTTTACTTATACCATAATTGCCTAAATACGGTACCACTTGCCCTATAACTTTAGCGCCTGATGCTGTAAGTTGCCCGCCTTCCGCTGTAAATAAAGCATCTTTATCAATTAAAGCATAGCTGACTTTTTCTTCTTGGAATATATTTAAATTTGTATCTTCTGCGTGCAGTTTTTGTATTGAACCATTACTTGGATCAACTGCTCTTGTTATTTTTTCGCCCGCGCTAAATACATTTGTTTGATTTATTTCTGTTTTAGAATTATAAATACCGGAATATATTAAAGCGTTATTTCTTCTATTTTCATCGTAATTTTCATCAGAAAGGTATGCTTTGGGCCCCAACGTAGCAAATGGTTCATTATACCCACCTTTTATTCTCGACTCTTCCACATGTAAAGCCGGGTATGATTCAAATTTTAATACAAAAGTATTAAAAAATTGGATTTCAAGTGTATAAGCCATATTTATAAATATTACATTTTTTACTACCGTTTTAAATTAGGGTTTACGCTAATTTAAAAGTACAAGCCCTGTTACTTCTCCTGAGCTGTTTGTTTTAATAACAAACAAAGCTTGATTATTATTTGCTGGGTTTGGAGCAGAAACTGAATGCCAATAGCCATTTGAATTCCATACTGGAGCTCCAGAAGTATCTGAAAAAACTATATCACCCATTGCAGGATAAGTATTTGCCCCATCATGCCATCTTTTTACCCCCGCCGGTTCGCTCCCAATGGTACCATAATCATCAGGGTCCGAACCATTTATATAATTATTAGATGAAACGTATAAAGTGTTGTAATTTGCAGCCCCAACAGTTATAGTAAGAGAATCAGTAGCCGTAGCATTACCCGCGTCTGTAACCGTTATTGTTAACGCATACACATCCGTATCTGTTAAAGGACTTATTGTTGAAGATATAACCCCGGTGTCAGCATTTATAACAAAATCATTGCTTGTATTACTATTCTTTGTTTGTGATGTAATGCTAAATTGTAATCCATTTGTTATTGCGGATGTTTTTGCACTTCCGTTTGTACCCGTTACAGTTCTTATGTTTGCACCAGAATTTGTGCTAGCAGGAACAGTTAAATCAGCTCCAGCATTAACAGTAGGGTTTGCATTGCCTACCTTTACTATTATATCAATATCTACTGTAACACCACCTTTTGACACGGTTATTGTAATAGTGTAATCGTCCTCTGAATTAGCTTTATGTTCGAAATTTTCAGTTATATGTAATTCGCTTGTGTTATTTGGTATAGAAAATACACCAGGTCTTGGTGTGTTGTTTCCATCTTGTATTGAGTTTATGCTAAATGAACAACTTGCTGTAATGTCGCCCGCTCCTTCGTCAAGAACTTTTAAATTACCTATTTTAGCTAATGTATTAAAGTTTTGATTTTCTGAAAAAGACTCAACTGCTACTCCGTTGTTATCTTCTAATGTTAATGAGGCTGGATGATTGCTTTCTAAATTGGCATCTATTTTTGCATTTAAATCTGAAACCAAACCTGCAGAAGATGTTTCATAATATATATCTAAAGCTGATTTGAAAGGCTCAGTTTCCCAAACAGATAAATCATCGGGGTCTAAGCTTGTTGAAAAAGTTTGGCCATACCCATCCGGTAACTCTGCTACTAATGGATTTTTTTCTGCATTAAATAATTGTGGCATTACAGCAGGCGTTTGTGCCGGCGTCGTAACCCCCTGTTCTAAGGCTGTACCTATAGATATTACATCTACAAATTTTGGAACAGACTGCTGCGCTTTTGTGCCTGTAGTGTTTATAATTTTAGGCAATAATCTAGTTTGCGACCCTTGAGACCCGCTTTCGGAATTTACGTCGGTTACATCACGAGGAACTTTATTTATATTATCACCGTGTAACACCATCCATGAGGAATTATTATATGATATTAAGCTGGGATTATAAACGTTATAATATTCCTGCTCTGTTTGTTTTACAACAATTCTATAAGAATACCAACCCAGGGGGTTAGTTTCAGCATTGTATGCGTCTTTTATTTTTCTATTAAACGTTGCTTTTAATGAATAATGATTCCATGAACTTGAACCATTTAAAACATTTGTTGATTTAGGGCTAACAAATACTGTAGAGTTGTCTGGTAAAAACACTGTTGATTGCCTACCATATCTATCAGATAAAATTAAACCTATTTGATATGTTCTATTAGATTTTACTGATGATAATAAATATTGCTTGTTTTTCGATGATTGATCACCAGCGCTAGCTGTTATTATGTCTTTTGTTGTAATGGCAGTTTTTAAGCTTCTGTTTTGTAAAAAGTTACCATAAATTAATCTATTGCCAGATATTTCTTGTGCTTTTGCCTTTAAAGGTATTACGTCAGATACTCTTATTATATCTTGTTCGGGTAATGTTTTTATGGGTTTGGTAGATTTATATACATATTCGTATACATATTTTAATCTAGCCGTATTACTTGTAATTACCTCAGCTCTTAACTTTATTTTATCAAATGTTGAACTTACCGTTGAGTCAAAACCTAATTGTTCTATAACTTTAATAGCTGCGCTATCCGATTCAGAATATATAATTTCAATATTCTTTATTTTTAAATTGTTTTGAAAACTAAAAGGAGCTGTTGAATTTAATCCTTGGAAAAAATAAACTCTTGTATTGTCTTTTAAAATTGGAGAGGGTGCGTTAGCTAAAGTAACGGTATTAGCAGAATAAGCGGAAACGTGGTAAGTGTCTCCGTCTTCTGTAACCATAATATCATTAGATGAATTTATTGAGCCATTTATATTGTCTATAGCAACACTAGCGCTTGAGGTATCACCATTTATGTCTGCTGCTGCAATATTTATAACACCATCTGCAGAAGGCAAATCAAGCAATAAGGTAATTTTATTAGCTTTATTTTGCATTAGCTTAACGGTTGTTTGTTTATATATATCTGCTTGATCTGCTGTTGGAACTATACCAGCATCTACAGTAGGTGAAACGCTATAATCTCCTGTATTGAAACTACTATTTTCATCACCTGGATGAAAGCAATGTTGAGTAAATGGAGATATTAATGAATATTCGTTATTATCATATTTTAATCTATAACCAAACTTTACAAATTCATTTAATATATGTTCGCTTTCTATGTTTGTATCGTGCTCCATTTTTACTCTAGGGGCAGAATAAGGGGCGTATTGTGCTACACTAATATTATCTTCTAAATATGCACCAGTATATTCTCCAGCTTTAGCTGAAATTATATTTATTCTTCTTGGTTGATTGTAATTATCAGTCCAAAACAATAAATCATTTAATAAATTAATGCCTGTTATTTTATGTGATCTGCTTAAGTTTAATTTAACACTATCTATCAAAGCTGCCCCACTCCATAAAGACGCATTATTTTTTTCATATAAATAAATTCTGCAAGTATGTGTTAATACAGGGCTGTTAAATATAGCGTTAACAGCATTTTTATTCATTGTGATAGTCCAAATATTATTTGTAGAATTATATTGCGCTTCTTCAATATACGTATCTGAAGCTAAGTTTGCTTCAGTTATTTTCATTCCTTTTTGTATATTTAAATTTCCAGAATTAGCAACTGTAAATGTATTTGAACCTGATGTGTGTGTTATGTTATTAGCTAAAATTGTTATTTCAGCTGCTGCTTTAAATTGATTAGTATTGTCACTCGAGGACCCATTGAAGGAAGTCACATACCAAAATACATACCCAGTAATTGAATCTGAATAATAACCCACCACTTCCCATAAAGGATCAACGCCGTTTGAAGCCAAAGGAATAGAAATAGCAGGATTTAAAATGTTTTCATTACCTTTTAAATTTTGGGCTGTGCCAGCATCAGAGTTTTCAGTTTTAGATACTGTTATGTTCATTGCATCTCTATACTGACCGTTAGGTAATAATCTATCATCAAGGTCTTTGTTCATCTTACCTTGAAGAAAGTTGTTTTTAATTTCTGGCATGTATTAGTGTTTAATAAATTTTGATTTCCCTCTCATTACTTGTTCTAACTCCGATAGTTTAAGGCTTGATAATCTTAATTTAGCATTTCTTGTTGCAGCTCTTCTTTCTTTTCTAAATCTATTTATAATATATTCTGGAAAATCAATTCTAGAACTAGCTACAGCGTACGTTATATATTTGTACATTGCATCTTCAGCAAATTTATGTACTTGCATTTCGTCATCTGTCCCTAACCCGTCTGAAACATATTTCAATGTTATAATCTGGCCAGCCAATTCACTAGAAAAACTAATCTTACCATTAGCTTCATCTATTAAGAATATACCGTTTTGTTGTGAAGTTTCTGGATTTAATCCTTGTCTTCCACCGTAAGATGTTATTTTTTGTAATCCCGAGTGAGCGTCATAAGTTACGTCTTCGTCCGCAAAGTTACCAGATATTTTTCTATTATCAAAATCCGTAAATCTTTCGTCTGTTACAGAAGTACCTGTCAATAATGAGCCATCGGCATCATAAATATATTTATAATCGTCATCTTGAAGAATTGATTCAGACGGTTTTGATGTATACCTTCCGGGATATATTATATGCTCAATACCAGCACCGTCCACAAAAGACATTCTAACGTAGTGGATGTAATCTTGAGGCATTGGCATAGATAAGCTTGGGCCAATTTCTATTTCCTGTATTTTTTCTGTTCTTGAAACGTCATAACTAAACTCCTGTATGCCTCTTTTTGCGTGGAATATTACATCGGTTCTTTTAACACTGGGTATTAACTTGCCACTACCAACATAAGCGACTAAATAATTATTTACTAAATTGTTTAAAGAAATATATCTATAGCCGCCAAACTTTTCGGCTTTTCCAAATTCTTTTACTTCAATTATTAAACCACTAACAGGAGCCCCGCTATTTTCTAATACATCGCTGTTTTTTGAGTTTCCTGTAAACGTTAAAACCGGTGAGGAGTACGCATAGTTAGCTGTATTTATTTCTTTTCCATTTACAAATATTTGTATTTTTGATTTTGCATCTGGTAAAGTTGAAAAATATGCATTTGATAACGTAAAAGCTGTACTGCTACTGTTACCAGTAAAGCTTTGCGATCTATTATAATAAGCTTGTTGTGTTACGTTTATTAGCCCCATTTATTATGAATTTTCTAATTGTATTGTTTTATTTTCTTCCGCGTTTGCAGCTTGTATAATAGTAGGATCCGAAATAACTAAACCTGCATATTTTAATATACCCAATATTAATTGTACTCTATCTGAGCTGTGCAAAGTAAAATCTTCTTTTCCCGTTGGTGGCGTTACGCTATCTCCTGTAGCTGTTTCTGAAAAAGCTAAAGCACCAGTTGTGCTGTCTTGAGTATACCCCCAAACAGGATCTAATGGTGTTTTTATGTATTCTATACTTAAATCACCAGTTAAAACTGGCTTAATCACAAATTCAGAATCTGTTTGATAATAAACAGGGAATGAAGAAGAAGGCGCTGCGTATGAAGAAGATAATAAGTAAGATAAGTTTTTCTTATTTACTTTTTCTATTTGTTTTAATCTATCTATTGTTGTAATGTCTATTATTTTATATAAATCAGACGGGATAGGCAGTGCACCGGACGATAAAGTTGAATTTTGAACTTTATAAAATGGATCTATTTTTTCTTCTATTTTCTGAGGTATATTTCCATATTGCTCAACACCTCTTCCAGAGTTGTGTTTTACAACAAATCTATTATAATCGTAAAAATGTTGGTCTAGTATATCAAGTTGAACCTGAGCACTTATTTTATTAAACTCCTCAGGTGTTAAAAAACCTCTCGATTCTTTATTTAATATTGATAATACTGTTTTATATACTTTATCAACTGATATTGCCATATTTTTTTATTTTAAGAAAAATTAGTAAATACCAATCTTGACTTAGCTTTTTCTAATTTATCAGTTTTTTCTATTAATAATCTTTGCAATGTATTAATATTCGTGTTTTCTCTATTGCCTAATATTGCATAAACCATGCAAGCATACATGGCTTCTTCCGCTAATTTAGGAATTGCAGCTGTTTCATCGGTGGTAAGCGCATTTGATAGGTAATCAAACAATAATGCGTCACCCGTGTCCCCTGCGTTAAACTTTACAGTTTTAGCCGTGTAATCTACATAATATGTTTCTTGTGCAGGCGAGGCCG
>Ga0208298_1000506_pt1 | contig 16367 bp, 29 predicted proteins | sample 14BtaG_FD_184088 | JGI IMG/M metagenome (GOLD analysis project Ga0208298, IMG submission 184088) | Marine viral communities from the Subarctic Pacific Ocean - 14B_ETSP_OMZ_AT15311_CsCl metaG (SPAdes) (version 2) | ecosystem: Environmental > Aquatic > Marine > Oceanic | place: Pacific Ocean... | reverse complement strand
GTAGAAAAACTAGTAACCCACCAGCAACAGGCGAACTAGACAAGACATATTGGGACGCACAATAATGAAAAGATTTAAAGATATTAGAGAAGAACTTTTAAACGAAGGACCAGGTAAATATTCAAAATCTGGCGATAAGCTGAAGTACCAATGGGGTGATATCAATCAAGCATTAATGAATGCTGGTGTGAATCCTAGGACAGTACTTAACGTTCTTACAGGTCTTTCTAAAAAGGAAGTCAAATGAAAAAGTTTAAAAAGTTTAACGAAGACGCAGTTGATGCAGTATGTGAAGAATGCGACATCTATGCAGATTTGAATTTAGAAGAATCTGAGTATCAAGGGAAGAAAGTCAATCTGAATGACCCGATACGTACATCAGAAAACCCTAATAAGAAATTTAAAGTGTATGTTAAGAACGATCAAGGCAACGTTGTTGTAGTTCGTTTCGGTGACCCCAAGATGTCAATCAAAAGAGATGACGCTGGTGCAAGAAAAAGTTTCAGAGCAAGACATGGGTGTGATAACCCAGGTCCTAAGTGGAAAGCAAAATACTGGTCATGCTATCAGTGGCGTGCAGGCGCTAAAGTAGATAACTAATAAATACAACAGATAACATTTAACTCGGAGAAGACAATGTTTAAGAAAGAGATCAAGCCATTATCTGAAGGAATGGCAGATAGCATTACTAAGTCTATCAACAAACTTCAGCACATTGAAGAAAAAGCGTCACGTTCTGCTGATCATGCAGAAGGCGATGTTAAGCCTGCTGATATTTCTGGCGAAGAAGAAGTCAAAGCTGACGGATCTGCTAAGAAAGCACCAGCACGTAAAGGCGACAAAGCTGTAGCAGAAGCATACATGGATGAGAAGTCTTGCGTAGGCGAGATGAAAAAACTACACGCTTCTTCATGCTCAAAGACAGAGATGTATAAGAAAGTAAGCGAGAAGTATGGTTGCTCAGAAGAGAAGTTTGAAGAACTATATGCTCAGTATTGTAACGAGACTTATGAAGAAGTCCAAGAAGATAACAGCAACGACAAGTCTGACGATGGCGAAGGTATGGACAAAGTTCAACCTAAAGCTGTTAAAAAGAAGTTTGATGATCGTAAAGACAAAGACATCGATAATGATGGTGATGAAGACGATTCAGATGAGTATCTACACAAGCGTAGAAAAGCCATCTCGAAAGCACTTGAATCAAAAAAGCTTAATGCCTCTGTAGACGAATCTGCCGAACTGGAGGGGCTTGATGAAGGGTTTTCGCCTAAAGACATCAAAATGGCAATCGGTATCGCATCAGATAAGAGATACAAAGGCGGCAACATGACTGGCGCTGTCAAAGCAATCAATAAGCTTAAGAAAGGTCTATCTGATCATCCACAAGTTTCTGCTGTTCTAAAGAGACAGAACGAAGAAGTTAAAGAAGAAAAGAATTGTGGTTGTGGTAAAACTCCTTGTGAAACATATGGCGAAGTTCAAGAAGCTAGACCACCAAAGATTCAAAAAGGCAAAGCTAAAGGCACTATCTCTGCGACTGGTATGCGTGGTAAAGGTAACAAGAAATTTGATGTAATGGTGGCATTTGATAATGGCAAGTTCTCGTTTCGCATCACAGACGAATCTGGAAGGTTTCAAACTGTAGGTATCAAGCAAGCATCTAAGATGTTAGGCGAAGAGAGAGTAGCAGAACTTACTGAAAGTAATCAAGGTAAAATGTTTGATATCATTGAAGGTATCAAAATTGACGAAGACATGAAGATTGTGCATAAAGCACCTCATCCAGCTGGTGGTCAGTATATCGTATTGACAAAGCCAGGAAAAGGTCAGCACGTTATTCGTCATTTAAATAAAGGCAAAGTCAAAGAGTTAGGTACTGTACCTTCACTTGGTCTTGCTAAGTCTTATGTAAACGCTAAGAGCAAAGGTAAAGATCCTAAGAAAATGGGAATACTGAAAGCTCACTACAAAGAAGATGTGTCTGAAGCTAAGAAGTCTGACTACACAATCTATCACAAGACTTTCTCATCTGCGGTACAACATGCCGTTGAAGTAGCAAAGAAACGTGGATACGAAGTAGATAGCGAAGACTATGATCGTAAAGTTGCTATGGGTCCACGAAAGCCTGGTAAAGGTAAGACGAACTCATACGCAATCGACTTGAAGAAAAATGGCAAAGATGTAAGAAATAAATTACAGATGCAAGTATATTATGATGAAGGTCGATACGAACTGAATATGTATATTTCATAATTATAAGAACCATTAATCTAAAAGGAGAAGTAAAATGGCACTATGGGGAGATACAGACGTTGATGCAGGTATTCCAACTTATCTGACAGCGGCTGAAAACGCAAAATGTTATTTCATCGACACCACAGAAGCTGGTGTTGCGGCTAACAGAGCAAAAGGCTTGAAGACTGGCGGATGGAACCTATACGAAGAGTATGGTACTGGACGCAAGCGTGTTGAAACTTTAGTAGCAATTCGTAGAACAGCCGCCGCCGCAGGCGATGCTGGTACTACTGGTGTTACTGCTGATGAAGACACAGTAGTAGCTGATAGCTAAACACTAAATAATAGTGTACCGAATGAGGGGCTTCGGCTCCTCATTCAAAATAATTACAATATATTACGGTGAACATATTATGATATTAAACGAAGATACATTTACAGTTTATGCGGCAAAGCATTACGACATGAAAAAAGCCGCAAGCGTAGATGAATTCTATGATGATTTAAAACGGTTTCAATACCTCAAAAGACTTTTCAAGCGATACGAAGAGACTGGAGAATTGAAGGAGAGGCTGATACTAAATCATCTGATCGTTATCTATAACTGCTTTGGAGCGCCTGCTACGCCGATGCTCTTTATGAAGTTAGAAGAATATCATAGCTATATGACACCGTTTACTTTTATGCTAGGCTATATGCCCGATGTCATAGAATATGGTGAAAAGAAAATCATTAGTTCAGACATACCGCTGGACAGTGTAATAATAGAAGAACTTAGGAAAATCTAATGATTGTTGACTTATTTTTAGTATACCAATTTATCAAGCGACTTGCTACTCCATTTGAGAAGTGGGATGCTTATGAGTTTGGTATTATTGATAAAGACGGAAACATTCTAAAGAAACGTAAAGAACTTCGCACTGTCAAAGAGCGTGACGCTTGGGGTAAATTTGATGTGATGATTTCTAAGCTAAAGAAGTTGTTGGCTAAAGTACCAGGTGGGTCAACTCGCCTTGCTACATACGCCGCCGCTCTTTGGTTGATTAAAGAAAATAAAGAGACTGATCTTGAGACACTAACTGAAGAACAAATCACAGAAGGCTTCATGCCTTACTTTGAGTTTGTTAAAGAAAGTAATACGCAAGACTTAGACACATTGTTTGAAGAAGTTATGAGTGCCGCACCTGCTAACTCAGCAGGTTCAGGAAAAGTTGCAGGAATTGGTATAGGTGACGATGGTGAACCTGGACTAACAAAAGCGCAAATGAAAAAATACAAATCAAAGCGCAAGACACCGATGAAAAGGTTGCGTGATGTCATTAACGTTACTTGAGGTCGAACATGCCAGAAAAAGAATTCCGTAGAATGGAAACCGATGTCGCAATATTACAAGCCGATGTCGCTAATATACAAGGATTGCTTGGGCGATTGGATACTGCTATCGATAAGATTGCAGATGCCACTGGCGGCATATCTCAGATCCTAGCTGTACATGAGCAAAATCTTTCCGTTCTTCAAGACGATGTAGAAGAGCGCAAGCGTTTATCAGAGAAAGAGACAGAACTTTTGCATAGACGTATCACTGAATCAAAAGATGAGAGCGGTGAAAATCACAGACGCAACCACAAAGAAATCATGACAAAGCTTAAAGAAATGGGCGAAGAAGTGACAGATGAGTTGAAAGAAGTGAAAGAACGTGTTACAATACTTGAGCGTTGGAAATGGTGGGTAATGGGTGGCTCATGGGCTATCGGTTTCATCATTGCTACGATCTTACAAATGGGCGGAATAATTAAGATTTTCTCAGGTTAAGTCTTGACATCTAATGCTGTTATGTGTATAATGATCTTAACAGTTTCAATACACTATGGAGTATTACATAATGAATCTTGTGGATTTAAAGTATTCAGGTATCCTGTCTACTAGACTAGAACGTTTCGCAGTAAAAGACAACTCACCTTACAGGGCTAATTGCAGATGCCCAATATGTGGTGACTCCCAAAAAAGTAAAACTAAAGCAAGAGGGTGGATTCTTGAGAAGGATAACTCTGCCTTGTACTATTGTCATAACTGTGGTGTATCTCTATCTCTACGTAACTTTCTTAAGCAAGTAGATAGTAATCTATACAATGAGTATGTAGTAGACATTGCATTAGAGAAAGGCTACAAGACAAGAGAAGTAGCTAAGATTAAACCACTTGATACACTTACTCAAAGTAGACCTAAGTTTACTAAGAAGGGTAGTCCTCTACTCAAAATTAAGAAAGTGTCTAGCCTAAATTATTCCCATCCAGTTAAAAAATATGTTGATAAAAGAAGGATCCCAGCATCCAAACAATATAAATTATACTACGCACCTCGTTTTGAAGAATGGACTAATTCTCTAACACCAGGCAAATTGCCCGAGAAGTATGTCAAGCCTCGATTGGTGCTACCATTTATAGATAGAAAAGGCAATGTGTTTGGTTACCAAGGCAGAGCCTTTGATAAAGAGAGTATACGTTATATTACGATTATGCTTGATGAATCTATGCCTAAAATCTTCGGTCTTGATGCTGTAGATTTTAACAAGAAGTATTATGTAGTAGAAGGTCCAATAGACAGTCTATTTCTTGATAATGCAGTTGCTATGGCAGGTGCAGATGCGAATGCTTCTGGGCTAGAGAATCTAGATAATGCAATATTTGTTTTTGACAACGAGCCAAGAAATGCTCAGATAGTTGAGCGAATGGAAAGAGTGCTAGATAAAGGCTATAAAGTTTGCATCTGGCCTACGAATTTGGTTGACAAAGACATCAATGATATGATATTATCAGATACTAATGCGGTTGATATTCAGATGACTATCGACATGAATTCGTATTCTGGTCTTGAGGGCAAACTACAAATGAGTTATTGGAGAAAATGTTTATGAAAGTAAGACTATTAGGTTACACGCAACCAGTGGATATCGTCGGTATAGATGATGTACAAGACTTAATCAGTTATTGTGCTAGGGTGTCCAACCCCAGTAATCAAATCAATAAAGATACAACACCGAAGCTACTTGCTTATTTAATTAAGCATAAGCACTGGTCACCTTTCGAGATGGCATCAGTGACTATGGAAGTAGAGACTACACGTGATATTGCAAGACAATTGCTACGTCACCGTTCGTTCTCTTTCCAAGAGTTTTCGCAACGATATGCTGATCCCGCTGATATGGGTAATCAGTTTGTTGTACGTGAAGCACGACTACAAGATACAAAAAACAGACAGAACTCTATCACCAGTACTGATGAAGAGATCAATCAACGCTGGAAGGAGAAGCAAGAAGAACTGATTCATAATGCAAAGCGCACGTATGAATGGGCTATCGCAAGCGGTATAGCTAAAGAACAAGCGAGAGCAGTTCTACCCGAGGGAAATACATTGTCACGTTTATATGTTAACGGTACTGTTCGTTCCTGGATTCACTACATAGAACTACGCTCAGAAAATGGAACACAAAAAGAACATATCGAACTGGCACGTGCAATCGGCGAATCTATTACTAAGATTTTCCCATTGTCAGAGCAGTTCATCAACAGATAGACTATAGGAACAGAGATGATACAAGTAACGAAACGAGATGGGTCAAAAGAACCGCTAGACATTGAAAAGCTACACAAGGTCGTTTTTCATGCGTGTGATAATATTACGGGTGTAAGCCCTAGTGAAGTTGAGATTAAAAGTCAAATTCAATTCTACAATGGTATGACAAGTAAAGAGATACAAGAAACTCTTATTAAAGCGTCTGCCGATTTGATTGATGATGAAAATCCAAACTATCAATTTGTAGGTGGACGTTTAATCAACTACGCATTGCGTAAAGAAGTCTATGGTCAGTACACACCCTTTTCTGTTAAGGAACTTGTAGAGCGTAACATTGAGAGCGGCTTTTATGATGCTGAACTACTTGGTCAATACTCTGATGAAGAGTGGGCTAAGATTGATTCATTCATAAAGCATGATCGTGATGAAGCACTCACCTATGTTGCAATGGAACAGTTGCGTGGTAAGTACCTCTGTCAAAATCGTGTGAGTGGAGAAATCTTCGAAACTCCTCAGATGTGCTATGTACTTATTGCCGCAACTCTGTTTCAGAACTATCCAAAAGACACAAGACTATCATGGGTAAAAGACTATTATGATGCTGTTTCTCTACACGACATTAGTTTGCCTACTCCTGTTATGGCTGGTGTTCGCACACCTCAGCGACAGTTCAGTTCGTGCGTCCTTATTGAGACTGATGACAGTCTTGATAGTATCAATGCTACTGCATCTAGTATTGTTAAATACGTAAGTCAGAAAGCAGGCATCGGTATTGGTGGTGGTAACATTCGTGCGATTGGTTCGCCTATTCGTAAGGGTGATGCATTTCACACAGGTATCATTCCGTTCTATAAGCACTTTCAATCTGCTACTAAGTCTTGTTCACAAGGCGGTGTACGTGGTGGTGCGGCAACTATCTACTATCCTATCTGGCATCTTGAAGTTGAAGACATGCTAGTACTAAAGAACAACAAAGGTACTGAAGAGAACCGTGTACGTCATATGGACTATGGTGTACAGTTCAATAAGCTAATGTATGAGCGACTAATTAGCGGTGGTGATATCACTCTGTTCTCACCTAACGATGTGCCTGGGTTGTATGAAGCATTCTTTGCTGATCAAGACAAGTTTAAAGAACTGTATGAACGTGCAGAGAGAAACACAAGATTACGTAAGAAGTCTATGAAAGCGATTGATCTATTCGGCGCATTCATGGAAGAGAGAAAGAACACTGGACGTATCTATCTACAGAATGTTGATAACGCCAATGACCACGGTTCATTCTTACCAGACGTAGCACCTATTCGTCAATCAAATCTTTGTGCAGAAATCGATCTACCAACTAAGCCATTGACTGACATCAATGATCCCGAAGGTGAGATTTCTCTATGCACACTATCTGCTATCAATTGGGGCAACATCAAGTCTACGGGCGATTTTGAGCGTGTGTGTCGCCTTGCAGTACGTGGGTTAGACGCATTACTATCGTATCAAAACTATCCTATTCTAGCGGCTAAACTATCAACTGATAAGCGCAGACCACTAGGTGTTGGTATCATTAACTTCGCATATTGGCTTGCAAAGAATGATCTGACTTATCAAGGTATTACATCTGAAGGACTAGAGTTGATTGATGAGTATGCAGAAGCATGGTCTTACTATCTGATCAAAGCAAGTGCAGACTTAGCTGTAGAGCAAGGCGCACCTAGCGGTAATCTTGAGACTAAATATGGACACGGTATTACACCAAACATGACTTACAAGAAAGACGTTGATGAACTAGTCAAGCACAAAGAACGTCAAGATTGGAAAGGTCTACGTAAGCAACTGAAAGCAACAGGTATACGTAACTCTACCTTGATGGCACTAATGCCAGCAGAAACTTCAGCGCAAGTTGCTAACGCTACAAATGGTATTGAGCCACCACGATCTTTGATTAGTGTCAAGCAGTCAAAGCATGGTGTGTTAAAGCAGGTTGTTCCTGAGTACAAGAGACTGAAGAACAAGTATGACTTACTGTGGGATCAGAAGTCACCAGAGGGTTATCTAAGAATCATGTCTGTACTACAGAAGTACATTGATCAAGGTATCAGTATCAATACTAGTTACAACCCAACATTCTCAGAAGATGAGAAGATACCAATGAGTACAATGCTACAACACTTGTTGATGTTCTACAAGTATGGTGGTAAGCAGTTGTACTACTTCAACACATATGATGGACAAGGTGAAGTTGACGTAAGTAAGATGATGGAAGAACCATTAGAGCAAGAAGTGGTTGATGATGAAGATTGTGAATCCTGCAAAATTTAATAAAAGACTTGACAACTCATTCGATGTATGTTATATTGGATGAGTCGCTAAACACAGAAAAAAGAGGAAAAGAATGAGCGTATTCGATGTCAAAAATAAAGCAGATCATACTAAGGTAACTGCTTTCTTGGACCCAACAGGTGGTCCAACAATTCAACGCTATGACACGTTGAAGTATAAGAACTTTGATAAGCTGACTGATAAACAGCTAGGGTTCTTTTGGCGACCAGAAGAGGTCGATATCTATCAAGATGCAAAAGACTTCAAAGGTCTTACTGAGCATGAGAGACATATCTTTACATCAAACTTGAAACGTCAAATTTTGCTAGACAGTGTACAAGGTCGTGCGCCTGTCGAAGCGTTTAGCCCTATTGTAAGTTTACCAGAGATAGAGAACTGGATTCAGACCTGGACGTTCTCTGAGACGATCCACAGTCGTTCATACACGCATATCATACGTAATGTATACAGTAACCCTAGCATAGTCTTTGATGAGATGATGGATATTCAAGAGATCCTAGACTGTGCAGGCGACATCTCTAAGTACTACGATGACTTGATTGAGACTAGTTCATACTACAATCTACTGGGCGTAGGCACACATACAGTCAATGGTAAGAAAGTTGTTGTAGATTTGTATGAGTTGAAGAAGCTATTGTGGCTAACTTTGATGAGTGTTAACATTCTTGAGGGTGTACGCTTTTACGTATCTTTTGCTTGTTCATGGGCATTCGCTGAGTTGAAGAAGATGGAAGGTAATGCAAAGATTATCAAACTGATTGCACGTGATGAGAACCTTCACCTTGCTTCTACTCAAATGCTACTAAAGACTTTGAAGAAAGATGATCCAGACTTCATTACTATCGCAGAAGAGACTGAAGCTGAGTGCATTCAAATGTTTGTTGATGCTGTAGATCAAGAAAAGCAGTGGGCAGAATATTTGTTCAAAGACGGTTCTATGATTGGTCTAAATACAGAACTACTGTCAAACTACATTGAGTTTATCTGTACACGCAGAATGAACAATGTAAATTTGAAAAGTCCATACAGTGTAAAGAGTAACCCGTTACCTTGGACGCAGAAATGGATCAGTGGCGCAGAGGTGCAAGTAGCACCACAAGAAACAGAAATCACAAGCTACGTAAGCGGTGGTACTAAGCAAGACGTTGGTAGCGATACTTTTAAGGGATTCTCTCTATGATCGAAATATACGGTAAAGACAATTGTGGCTATTGCGATAGAGCAAAGCAAGTATGCGAGTCCAAGGGATTAGACTACATCTATCATAAGCTAGGAGTGTCTTTTTCACGTGATGAACTTATTGAAATGTTTCCAAATGCAAGAACGTTCCCACAAGTAAAAATCAATGGCACTGCTATTGGAGGTTACAAAGAACTGTATGAACAAGTGGGATAAAGCGTACATAGATACGGCAGAGAGGTTCGCCTCTCTGTCAACAGCCAAAAGATTACAAGTAGGTGCGATTGTTGTAAAAGACAATCGTATTATTTCTATTGGGTACAACGGCATGCCCTCAGGTTGGGATAACCGATGCGAAGACGAATACCAGTACGAAGATGGTGGCTATGAAATGAGGACTAGACCAGAGGTGATTCACGCAGAAGCAAATGCAATCGCCAAACTTGCTAAGTCAAATGAGAGTGGTGAAAACGCTTCGATGTATATTACTCATGCCCCATGTGTCGAGTGTGCGAAATTTATATATAGTAGCGGTATACAAACAGTATACTACAAAAATGAGTACCGAAATGAAGACGGGACACAATTTCTTCATAAATGCGGACTAGAGGTAATAAAAGTATGATTAACAAAATTGATGCACAGTGCCCATATTGTGAGACTGAATTTCATATCGAATTTGAAAATGAGGACGATGAATTGGTGTACTGCCCATCATGTGGTGAACAATTACCTGAATTTGAAGAGGACGCACCCTACGAAGAGGACTGGGATTAAAAACTAATGAAAAAGTTTATAAAGAATGTTGATTTTGAAATTTGTGCTGAGTGTTTGTTAATGACTATTTTTGGATTCATCTATATACTTGCATTGGTCCCCTTAATGTAAGGAAAATAAATGTGGCATTATGAGAACGTTGAGTTCACTAGTGAGATGATAGAAGACTATATTGGTTTTGTATATGTTATATGTGAATTGAGTAGTAGCAAAAAGTATGTTGGAAAAAAGTTGTTTAAATCTAAACGAAAACTTCCACCACTAAAAGGTAAAACCCGTAAACGTACAGTCATTAAAGAAAGTGATTGGATGGATTATTACGGGTCCTCAGACGAGGTAAAGGCGCTCGTGGAAACACTGGGCGCCTCTAACTTTCATAGAGAGATATTGCACCTGTGTATGTCAAAGGGTGAGATGTCTTATCTCGAAGCAAAGGAGCAGTTTGACAGGGATGTCTTGCTCTCTAGCGAGTATTATAACGGTATAATCAACTGTAAAATACACAGAAATCACGTAAAAAGACTAGCAGACACGTAAGTCATTGATTTAAAACGAAATCTTTTTTGGTTTATTTTGGTATAAACCCTTGACAATCCGCTCAGATATGGTATAATGTATACATAAATTGAGATAAAGGCTGTTGCTGATGAATTGTATTGACGTTTTAGGTGGTAAAAAAGCAGAGCGTGACATTGCTCTTGAGTGTGTCAACTGGTGTCTTAAGCAGATGCTACCCCGTCACAGAACGCTCGACATCACTGTTGAGTTCAAAAAGCTAGACGATGCCTATGGGTATTGCATGGAAGAAGATGAGCGTGGTCGTGAGTTCACTCTCACACTTCGTAAAGGTCTGGGTCTCTACGATCTGATCAGTACTGTGTGTCATGAAATGATTCACTTAAAGCAGTACGCCCGCCGTGAGTTACGCAATGTAAACGGCAACACTATGTGGAAAAAGAAAGCGTACAATGATGTATCGTACCTCGATGCTCCTTGGGAAAAAGAGGCTTATCGCTTAGAAGATAAGCTTGCGCTTGAGTGTTTCAAGACTATGACTACAACATTATAGGAGAGTAAGATGAAACTATTCATGGAAGCAGTATGGTCTGCCGCTGGTAAAGAAGTTACTGGCAATTATTGGGGTACGCCCTTCTTAGGTACTATCACAAGTGTACGTGCTAAGTACGGCACTGATCTTGAGGTCACTGTTGAGTCAGATGGTGAGATGCATTTGATTGATGCGTCAACACTGTATAATGGTGGTAATGGAGTTTACGAAAACCTCCATATTTACCTATAAAAGCCCTTGACACTGATCCGAATCAGTGTTACATTATGTATGTAATCAAGAGAAAGTGAGAAAAGATGATCGATTTTATTTCAGCAAACAACGCCATGATTCAGATGTTCGACGGTGACCAAATGGTCGCTGAAGCGAGTACTGCAAAGTCCATCTGCTACTTCATCCAAGAATACGGTCTTGCTGAGTCAGTATTTGCTTCGTCTTCTATAGATTTTGCCAGTGAATATGGCTTTGAAACTGATGATGCCGCATTCGATTTGTGGTTAGCAGGGGTAAAAAAATTCGAAATGTCCGAAATAAATTAAAAAAAGCCTTGACAAGCCCACGAATCAGTGTTAATATGTATGTATAAATTGATGAAAGAGAGTGAATATATGATGAATGAAGCGATGATAACCCTGTTAGAAGCAATCAAAGAAGACTATTACAAATGGACTTCACGCAACTACACTAAAGAGTTGACTGAAATCAACACTCAGATGATTGCTGAGTTCAACGAAAATCTTACCTTCGAAGAAGGTCGTAAGTACATCAAAGTGATGAGCAAGAATAGTGTTTGGGGCTTCGTTATGAAAGCCGATGACAAAATGTTCAAAGCTGGCGACATTCTTAAAGCCGCAAGTTGGGCGAGTCCCGCACGTAACAAAGCACGTGGTAATGTCTTTACCAATCTGTCTTGGGTTCAGTGGACTGGTCCTGCGTATCTTTAAGGAGATGAGTGTGATAGCTATTTTCGATTATACAGTTTCAGTGGCAATTGTAGCGAGTCTGGTTGGTGGACTCGCCTTTGCCTTCAATACAGCATTAGGTATTCCTGATGTTCATTATAGTCACTCAACAGGTGAGTGCGTCAAAGTTATTAACTACGAACAAGGGGACAACTACTCTTGCGAGAACATTCCCTCTAAGTTCAATCATGTGTGGGTAGAGTAAAGGATATAATATGTGTAAAGTTGAATTTCAAAAATACGTCTTAAGTGGTATAGCAGAAGGGCTTACCATTACTGAGAAGATGAAGTTCGTTGATTGGGGCGATGCGTGTGACTGGGCTGGTAAAGTAACCATGTCTCTGAAGACACCTTTCGTTATTCTTGAGATGACAAATCTTGAAACTGGTGAAGTGGAAAACTTCTAATGATTAAGACTCTTGCATACCTATCAGCCTTCGTGTTCTTAACGGGCTGTACAGTCGCCTACGTAGTACACACATGGTCTGACTGCTTAGAAGAGAATAGTTGGATAACGTGTTCTCGGATGCTGAGTAAGTGATTAGAAAGGTACAAATTTATGGAGAACATATATCATCTCACCGCACTGGTGGTTTACGTAACGTTAATTTATCGATCATTAATCACGTACTCGGCTTTGAACCCAATTATGATGACGATCCCGATAAGGTCGAAAACTCATGGGCGTTTAGTGTAGATGATTTTGCATGTGCAATCTGGGATTGGAAAGGCTCTCACAGAATTGGTGTCTTTTCTACGTTCGGACCTGATGATGTTTTTGCAGACTTATTTGGAGATAACTATGCCTCTTGTGGTTACAGTATAAATACTATTGTATTATAAACTATCACTATGAGGTTAAAATGGGATTTAAACTAGCAGGTATTTTGATGATCGTGATGGCGGTAATGGTAGCAGGTGGTTATTGGTATTACAATGACACGCAAGAACGCATTGCGATCCTGACAGAGAACAATGCAAAGCTACAGACAGCGGTCGCAACAAACGAAGAGACTATTAACTCTTTACAAGCAGACTATGCTAAGATACAAGAAACGAACAGCGAACTAAACGATAAGTTTGCAAACATTCGTAAGCAGAACTCGGTTCTGTCTGATAAGTTATCTAAGCACGATCTAGGTGTTCTAGGAGCCAACAAACCAGGCTTGGTAGAACGTGTTATTAATGGCGCATCAGCCAAAGCGGGTCGTTGCTTTGAATTAATTTCTGGTGCAGAACTAACGGAGAAAGAGACTAATGCAAAATCAGCGAAGTCGTTCAATAGTGAATGCCCTTGGCTTTACGATGATTATATTAAGTCTGGGCGGTTGCAGTCTATTGAGCAGTCCAAAACCTCAAGTAATTGAGATATCGTCTAAGCCAGTAGAGAAGCCACAGTTAGTTTTACCACGTGCAGATGAGATTAATCTGCGTGATATTAAATGGGTGATTTTGACACCTGAGAATTTTGATGAGCAAGTTGCTAAGATATCTAAAGATGGTCGACCAGTAGCTTTCTTCTCATTAACGGATAAAGGCTATGAAAGTCTGGGCATGAACTTGTCTGATCTACGTGCTTATATCCAACAGCAACAAGCTATTATAGATGGTTATAAAGCTTACTATGTAGAAGCAGAAGAAGCACTAGAGGGTGCAGTTAAAGAGGATTAGATTATGAAACTTGCGACATTGACTACGATTGCCTTATTGGCATCGACTACAGCATACGCAAACAGTGGTGATACTGTCAAAGCATGGGTAGGCGACTCTTACACTACAAAATTTGAGCGAACACCGTACACAAAGAAAGAATGTGTCACTGTAGATGTTCCCGTATATGGTACAATCAAAAGAAACGGTAACGCTGGCGAAGGCGCTTTACTGGGTATGCTCCTTGGTGGGTTGCTCGGCAAAGGTGCTACAGGTAACGATGATGGTGCCGCAGTCGGAGCAGTACTCGGAGGAGTTGTCGGTGCTAATAACAGCCAGAAGACTGACAAAGTTATTACTGGTTACACGAAAGAACACCGATGTGATAATGTTACATACTATCGTAATGTAGAGAAAATCGTATACGAATACTCTACTATTACGTTTGACTTGAATGGTAAGACTTACACTTTATCATTTGAAAAATAGGATAGTTGTCTCCGTAGTTCAGCTGGATAGAACAACGGTCTTCTAAACCGTAGGTCACAGGTTCGAATCCTGTCGGGGACGCCAGAATTGAGGAATAAATTATGAGTGATTGGAATCCAAAACAACCTAACGTATCGTACACGTTTACTACTAGCTATGATACTTACCCAACCACATACACAGTATTCACAGACGGGTCTACGTTTTCTATCGTACCTGATCTTGACGCTATCTATACGAAAGCGGATAAAGAGTTTGAAGCAATGGAAGATCAAACTTCGGTTGCCAGACAAATGTTAAATGATATTGGTATTAATTGGAATGAGGAGTAATTATGTTAAGTAGTCCAGAAGACCGCAAGAAGTTGTTGGGTGCAATCAAAGAGATTGACAACTCTATGACACGTGTTGCGGCAGAACGTGATTTTCAGAAAGACGCAGTGAATGATATCGCTGAGAAGTTGGAACTGGAAAAGAAGTACGTCCGCAAACTAGCAACGATCTATCATAAGCAAAACTTAGCACAGGTTCAACAAGACGTTGAAGAAGTCGCTGAGTTGTATGACTTGATCACGCAATCAAACGAGTAACGTTGTTATGGGCATTTTCAAATTAACTTGGTTTATTATTAAATTAGTAATTGCTATATATCTAGCCTGGTTTATTTTGTCGGGTGCAGTTTTTCTATTTACTATATTAATGATGGGGTAATACATGGAGTATGATACTAATAAATTTGAAATGCGTGATTGTTTTGGAATCTGTGATCTACCACCGCTCCTTTGGCAAAAGCAAGACCAAGGAGCGTTTGGTAAGATCGTAGCAGGTCGACCAGTCGATGGACCTATCTTAGACTTAGCACTAGATGCACCCAAGTGGATGGAACTAGTCAAGGGTAGAGATGTAGTAGTTCAAGCGGGTGGTAACCAAGGCATGTATCCTAGATACTATGCAAATATCTTTGAGAAGGTTTATACCTTTGAACCTGACGTAGACAACTATTTTTGCCTTGACTTTAACTGCCAAGGTGTGCGATACTACAAACATAATGTTGGTTTAGGCGAATCGGATACAACAATGAACTTAGTTCAGTTAGCACCAAATAACACTGGAATGCACAGAACTGTATCTGATGACCTTTTACTAGCAAACCCTAACATCCCATCTGATCGTGTATCAAAGGTCGAGATGGTCAAGTTAGATAGTTTGAACATCGAAGCATGTGATCTATTACACCTAGATGTTGAACTATACGAAACAGAAGCACTCGTTGGTGCTGAAGAGACTATCAAAAAGTACAGCCCAGTTATCGTGGTTGAGACTGGTGGTCGACCAAGTCCTGCAGATGGGTATCTTCAACTGCTAGGATATAAACTACATTCTCAGTTGAGAATGGATGCTATTTACGTGAAGGAGTAATATGAAACAAGGTGATGTAATAACTGTAATGACAATGGGTGGAGAATTTGTTGGTAAGCTAGATCGTGAGAACGCTGGTAGTATCACACTATCAGATCCGAAGTTCATTACTGTTACACAAGAAGGTGGTATGGGTTTTACTAATGGTATCGCTATGACGGGTGTACAAGACCCTAAAGAAGTGACACTCTACAATATAATGTTTGCTGTAGAGACCAATTCTGAAGTAGTGAGCGCATATCGACAAGCAGTGTCTGGACTGATTACTAAGCCAGACCCTAAATTCAAAATATAAGAAAGGTTATATAATGATTGATCCAAAAACAATCGAAGAGTATGTAGAAATGCTCGATAACGTTTCAGATGAAAGCATCGAAAACTTATTTGAAGAAATGGGTATCGATATCAATCTGAATAGGGAGTGGGATGATGAGTGATTTAGCGAAAAGAGGCATTGTATTTGCCGTAGACTGTTGGCGATTAATAATGAATGTAAAGTATAATCCTTTACGTTTTATTCCTGATCCCGTCATGCAAACATACTTTATGCTTGTACTGTTTATCATGTGGAGTGCATTCTTTGGTATGATAGCAATCTACCACATGGGCTTCATGGGATACGATATCGTAACAAGTATCTGGGTTCACGTGTCTATTCTAATTCCTATCGCTATTACTAAT
>Ga0208298_1000495_pt1 | contig 16651 bp, 10 predicted proteins | sample 14BtaG_FD_184088 | JGI IMG/M metagenome (GOLD analysis project Ga0208298, IMG submission 184088) | Marine viral communities from the Subarctic Pacific Ocean - 14B_ETSP_OMZ_AT15311_CsCl metaG (SPAdes) (version 2) | ecosystem: Environmental > Aquatic > Marine > Oceanic | place: Pacific Ocean... | reverse complement strand
GTGGTAAGGTAACAATGGACCGCAACCCATTCATCCCTTTAAGACTTTCTAGGATTGACGGTGAAGCTTACGGACGTGGGTTCGTTGAGGAATACCTCGGTGACATCCAAAGTCTTGAAGCGTTGACCCGTGCTATTGTCGAGGGATCGGCTGCTGCTGCTAAGGTTCTCTTTCTTGTTAACCCTAATGGCACCACACGCGCCCGGACGTTAGCTGAAAGCCCCAACGGTGCGATTGTCCAAGGCAACGCTGCTGATGTTAACACTCTCCAGCTAGATAAGTTCAACGACTTTAGGACAGCCCAGGTTACTATGGAAGCAATCAAGGACCGCCTTGGTGCTGCCTTCTTGTTGACCTCAGGTGTAGTCCGACAGGCCGAGCGTGTGACAGCCGAGGAGATCCGTATGTTATCCCAAGAGCTTGAGGCTTCCCTAGGTGGTCTTTACTCGCTCCTTGCTGCTGAGATGCAATTACCATTGGTGAAGCGCATCATGTCGGTCATGCAAAAGAAGAAGATGTTACCTAAGCTTCCTAAGGACTTGGTGAAGCCAGTTATTGTTACCGGGGTGGAGGCCCTTGGTAGAGGTAACGATCTTTCTAAATTAGATTTATTCCTTGCCGGTGCTGCTCAGGTCGTAGGACCAGAAGCTATCGGCCAGTTTGTTAATGTTGAAGACTACTTTAAGCGTCGTGCAACTGCTCTCGGTATCAAGACCGAAGGACTCATCAAGAGCGCCGAGCAGATGCAACAAGAAGCACAGATGCAACAGATGCAAGCTATGACTGAGAAGCTAGGACCAGCCGGTATTAAAGCCTTGAATGATCAAGCGTTGGCCGGTAATATGCCATCAGTCGAACCACAAGAATAAATATGGAAAGCGTTACATTTAGCGAACCCACAGAACAGGAGAATATCTCTCTTGAACAACAGGCTGAGATGCAAGAATCTGCACAACAGTCCAACGAACAACAACAGCCCGAAACGGCTGAAGCTCCTCCACAAGACCGCCCTGAGTGGTTACCGGAGAAGTTTGATAACCCGGAGGCTTTAGCAGACGCTTACAGCAACCTCGAAAAGCAGTTCCACGAGAACAAAGCCGAGCCATCCGAGACCGAAGACAACGCCACGAGCGAACCAGAGGTAACCAACACTGCTGTCACCAGCGCATCCGAGGAATACTTTGAGACCGGTGAGCTATCCGAGGAGACCTATAAGTCCCTTGAGGCTAACGGCATCCCTAAGGAGATGGTTGATATGTATGTTAATGGCTACGAAGCCGTGGCTAGTCAACAACAACAAACCTTGATGAAGGAGGCCGGAGGCGCGGAGAACTACGAGGCTATGTCCGAGTGGGCAGCAACAGCTTTAACAGACCAAGAACAAGAGGTGTATAACAACACTGTCGAGTCAGGGGATGTTAATGCAGCAACCATGGCGATCCGTGGTCTCTATGCTCGCTTTCAGTCGGACGGTGGAACACCTGTTTCTCTTGTCCAAGGCGACACCTCGGGAACATCCGGGGCCATGCCCTTTAGCTCCTCTAAGGAGATGACGATTGCTATGCAAGACCCACGCTATAGTTACGATAACAAATACCGGGAGCAAGTCTCACAAAGACTCTCCGTCACAACCGCATTCTAATTATGTCAGCTATTATTACTTACATCCTCGACAACACACAGGAACTACTTGCAGCCATCTCTATGGTCATTGCTGCTTGTTCCGCTATCGCCGCTCTTACACCTACACCTGTCGATGACGGGGTGGTCAAGAAGCTTTACAAGGTTGTCGATTTCCTTGCACTTAACATTGGTCGTGCCAAACAAAAATAACAACATTTAAACACACACGCACCACATGTCTGTGTCTCTGCTAGTCAAGTTACTAATATCGTTTCCTCGGTTAGCAGAGGCATTTCGTGGTCTTATGGAAGCCTATGAAGAGAAACTATATGTTGAGCGTCACAGCAACATGCGTGATGTTATTGATGAGTGGATGCACTCCGACTCTTCGTCCGACAAAGCTCCCTTACTTTTTAGAGAAGGCCAAAGAGCAAACGTGGACAAAGGACCAGAAGCAGACGGTGGGGGAGATGTTACATTACATAAACGACTTAGAGAACTATGCCCGCTAAACGAAAAGGATTGTCCCTTCGCAAAGAACACAAGTCAGACAAAGGAGGCTTAACAGAAAAGGGACGCAAGTATTACAACCGAAAGACAGGTAGTAAATTAAAGAAACCGCAACCAGAGGGAGGCCCGAGGAAGCGGTCTTTTTGTGCGCGGATGTCAGGCGTCAAAGGCCCGATGAAAGATTCCAAAGGCAGACCCACCCGAAAAGCTTTAGCTCTTAGAAGGTGGAAATGCTGACCCCAACCCCAACACTAACACTAATAACACTATGCCAAAAGTAGGAGATAAGTCGTATCCGTATACCCCCAAAGGTAAGAAAGCAGCTAAGAAAGCCGCCAAGCGGAAGGGGTTGAAGATCATGTCGAAGAAGAAAGGAAAGGGGACTTGAGGGAAATAAACGAGAACCTCCTGTTAGGAGATGTTATTCAAATAGATTTCCTCGACCACGTGCAAGATGCAACTGATGGTCCCCTTGAATGCTCAGTCTATGGTTCACTTACGGACATAGGCGATAACTACCTTACTGTTACCTCATGGCACGGCTGTGAGAATAACACAACAACTTTCACCATTATTACAAGCTGCATAAGTAGCTTGGTGGTGTTTAAACCAAACGTCATCATAAAGATAGACTCCCCCGAGGCCGACGATGAGACCCACTGCGGTGGACAATCAATAACTCCGAACCCGGTTACGGACACATCCGAATGAGGACAACCTTAACAACAACTAAAGAAAACCAAATATTATGGCTAACGGAGATACATCCGCGTCCCGATTGGGACAAGTTAATGCGAGTGGAGCAGTTGATGCTTTGTTCCTTAAGGTGTTCTCAGGAGAAATCCTGACCACCTTTGAAGAGTTCAACGTGATGAAAGGACTTCACACGATTCGGACTATTGCTAACGGTAAGTCTGCTCAGTTCCCTGTAACTGGCATTGCTACCGCTAACTACCACACCCCAGGTCAGAATATCGCTGACGCCGGTAACAGTTACCTCAGTGCTATTAAACACGCTGAGAAAGTTATCAGCATTGATGATGTCCTGCTTGCGTCTACGTTCATTGCAAACATCGATGAGCTTAAGAATCACTACGACATTCGTTCGATCTATGCTCAGGAATTGGGTAAAGCTCTTGCGAAGCGTTTCGATCTTGCAACCATGAAGACTCTTACGGCTGCGGCCCGGACTGCTTCTACTATTACTGGTGGTAAAGCTGGTATCACAATCGACGGTGGTGAGCCGGGTGACTTCAATGGAACTGTGATTCAATCCAAGCTCTTTGAGGCTGCTCAGAAGCTTGACGAGAACGACATCCCGAACGACGGAAAGCGTTTCGCTATCCTTAAGCCCGCCGATTACTACACCTTGATTGCTTCTGGTGAAGACGTTATCAACCGTGACTTCGGTGGCCGTGGTGATGTTGCTACTGGTCGCATCCCAATGGTTGCTGGTATTAACATCTACAAGAGCAATCACCTTGTTGACGTAGCTATCGCAGGTAGCTCACAAGAGGCTGGAGACGCAAGTTCTGCTGTAAGTAACGACGTGTTCGGCTCCGGTGGAACTGGATACAACGCTGACATGGACAAGACTCAGATCATTGGTGGACACCCATCAGCGATTGGAACTGTCAAGCTCCTTGACCTTGCTACCGAAAGCGACTACAAGGTCGAACTACAAGGAAGCCTGTTCGTAGCTAAGTATGCTATGGGCCACGGCGTCCTTCGCCCCGAAGCTGCCTTTGAAATCAAAGACGCTGACTAATACCCCCCAATAACCCCAACGGTCGCACTCCTTTCTTTAATGATGGGGGTGCGGCCTTTTCCTTTTCCCAATTACTATGGCTACCCTTACCACCAAACTTGACGCTGTTAACACCATGCTCGGTTACGTTACCGAAGCACCTGTAAACTCTATCGCTAACACTACTTCTTTGCCGCCATCTGCTGCACTTGCTAAAGGTGTTATTGACGAAGTGTCACGTGAGGTCCAACAAGATGGGTGGCACTTTAACACAGCCCAAGACTACACCTTGGAAGCCAATGCCTCCAATAAGTTTGTGTTACCTGATAACGTCCTTCAAGTGGACACAGTTGACACCACCTACGATGTAGTCCAACGAGGCACCACATTGTTCGACCGTAAGAACTACACTGACACATTCACTGTAGACGAGCTTAAGGTTAACATAACATTTTTACTTGAATACGAAGAGCTACCAGAACAGGCTCGACGTTACATCGCCCTCAAGGCATCCCGGATGTTTGCTAACAGACTTGTTGGCTCCCGTGAGATTGAGGCACTTATTTACCGTGATGAGATTCGCGCCAAGGCAGCTATGGAAGAAGCTGAAGGTAACAACTCTGATCGAACCATCTTCGACAACTACGACACTGCTACACGCATCGGCATCAATCGCCGCACTGACCTTGCTTAAACGATGGCTAACATAACAACTACCGTTCCCAACCTCATCCAAGGGGTCAGCCAACAGTCACCAACGGTGCGACTAGCTGGTCAATGTGAGGAGCAGATCAACGGTCTTTCCACAGTCACCAAAGGACTCACTAAGCGTCCCCCGGCACGGCTCATAGACAACCTAGGGGCTGTAGCTCTTGAGGGTGACTTCCTGCACTTCATCAACCGGAGTGAGACTGAAAGGTATGTTGTTACTATTGAGCATCGGACCACAGGTGACGGCTCAGGTGTTATCAGGGTGTTTAACCTAGAGACCGGAGCCGAGGCATCTGTTGAAGGAGCCACTGGTGGTTACCAAGTCAGTGGTGAGTATCTTAAACTAGCAACAGCTAACAAGTCCCACGAACAACTCAAAGCTCTTACCATAGGCGACAGCACGTTCCTTCTTAACACTGATGTTACTGTCGCTAAGACAACCGAGAAGTCCGAGGCGCTTGATTCGTCCCGTGCCTTAGTGTTTGTTAAACAAGGAGACTACGCTAAGAAGTATGGTCTTAAGTTCCGTAACAAAGGAACCTTTAGCGGAGGCGGTGCGCGTTTCAATGTAGTCTGGAAAGAGAGCCAGATCGGTAACCAGTTTGACTCTTACTACTACGAGATTGAATCAATATCAATAATCAGTGGTGGCACCGGATACGAAGAGGATGATGAGCCTACCTTAGAGTTTCCTACAGGTGTGGATTGGGACGTTCGTCCTGAGTTTAACATAACCGTAGCCTCCTCTGGTGTTGTTACTAATATTCAACTCCTCCATTCCGGTCGCACTATAACATACAAAGGCACACAGTCATTTAGCCCCACGGTTGACGCGTCCCCTGCGTATGATGAAGTATTTGTTGTCACTCATAAGGCATCACACAACGACCAAGCAGCCGATACAGTTAACATCGCCCAAAGACTTACTACCGTCCTAAATGGAGGCGAAGCCGATGATAATACTGTTATTGATGAACAACAACCGGAACATCCTACTGGACCTTTCCCTGTAGCCGCCGCTTACACCTCAAAGAACAAAGATGGCGCTGTCCTCATCAACCGCAACGACGGCCAAGACTTCTTCCTTGAAGCATTCGATGGTCTTGCTGGTTCCGGCCTAGGGCTTGTCCACAAGGAAGTCGATGCTCTTTCGGATCTCCCTGTGCGTGGACCTGATGGTTTCCGGGTTGCCGTGCGTGGCTCTGCTGACGCTAGCGAGGACGACTACTATCTCCGCTTTGAGACTAACGACGGTCAATCCTTTGGTGAAGGAGGCTGGGTAGAAGACGTAGGACCAGACCTCGACATCGCTCTCGACCCCGACACCCTTCCTCTTCAGATTGTTAACACCGGACCGAACACCTTTACAGTTAACAAAACCGGCTGGGCCAAGCGTAAGTCAGGTGACGACGAGACCAACCCATTTCCATCCTTTGTCGGCAAGAAGCTCAACAACTTTGTCTTCTTTAAGAACCGCCTAGGATTCATCTATGAGGACTCTGTAGTGCTTTCGGAAGCCGGAGAACTCTTTAACTTCTTTAGGACCACCGTAAGGACTCTGTTGGATACCGCTCCGATTGATGTTACATCTGCAACCGCTAACGTAACAAACCTTCGAAGCAGCGTAGCCTTCCAAGAGAACCTGTTGTTATTTGCCGACCGGGGACAGTTTGTTCTTAAGGGTGATCCCTTGACCAACGAAACAATCACTCTTGAGGCAGTCACCAACTATGATGTTAACACATCCGAAGATCCCCTTGCTGTTGGCTCTTATGTCTATTTCCCATTTAAGCGTGGTAACTTCCTCGGTATGCAAGAGTATTCTCTCAATGCCACCACGGACGTTTACGACTCGGATGACATTACCACACAAGTTCCAGGATACATCACCAACGGTAACATCCTTGTAACATCAGGGTCCACATCCACTGACCTCATTGCTCTTAGCTCAGGAGGCGACACCATCTACGTCTACAAGTATTTCTTTAACGGACGGGAAAAGGTTGTTAGCTCATGGAGCAAGTTCAAGATGCCCTTCAATGTCCTCAGCCTAGAGTTCATCAATAGCTCCCTGTTTGTTGTCGGTGACAAAGATGGCGACACCCTGTTGACTGAGATGAAGTGTGAAGAGCTACGGCTTGAGGAAGACACCCTTGATGGCTTTACGATCCACCTCGACATGCTCAAGAAGAAAACCTTTGTTGGTAACCCAACCTCTACACCCGCCGACACCCTAATCGACCTCGGGTTCACTCCCGGTCCTGATGATGTTATTGAGGTGTATGACAGCCACGGTAACCGGGTAACTGTTAACTTTGTCAACGGCACCCAAGCAAGTATTCAGTCCTACAACCGGACGTGCTTCAGTGGTGTTCGATACAACCTAGAATACACCTTCAGTGAGCCAGTGTTCAAACAAGGTAACCCACCAGTGTCCTCAGGTCTTGCCCGCATGATCCTTAGGAATGGCACCTTGTTCTTTACGGACGCTGTGGATTTCCAAGTTGAGGTAACACCTCTAGCTCGGGACAAGCGTATCTTTACCTACAGTCCTAACGTCATTAACATCACCTCGACGGACTCCCTTCTTTCACAAGACGGTAAGTTGCGATTCTCGATCTTTACACAAGCCAAGGATTCGCTTATTAAGATTGTTAACTCAAGTGCATTTGCATCTAACTTCCAAGCCTGTGAATTCGAAGCCAACGTCCATACCCGTTCAACTAGAATATAATAACGTCTACCTTAGGTCAGCCCGTAAATCTGACTGTGAAGAGGTAGGCATCAACATGCGCCACATCGACAAGCTTGAATGTTTGTTAACCAGTGGGTCCACCCCAACACAAGCCCTAGACTTAGGGTTAAAGCAAGACTACCACACGTGGACCATATGCGCCAAAGACGACCACGCTCCCTTAGCTTGCTTTGGGATCGGTGAGCTTATCAAGGATAACACCAACTACATCTGGTTGTTATCGACCGATAGGCTGCTTCAAGTTGCGGGCTTTGAGTTTGCTAAAGCTAGTAAAGCTTGGCTTTCCTTTATTGTTAACCACTACAAACTACCATGTGTCAACCACGTCCACGTCCAAAACACCACAGCTATTCGATGGCTTAAGTGGTGCGGTGCTGAGTTCTCCGATGACGACTCCACCGACTTCCTTTCATTCCAAATCAATCCCTCTTTATCTAAATAACAATTATGTGTAATCCTCTCGTTATGGGTGCCGCTAGTGCTATCTCATCCTTTGCTGGGCAACAAGCTGCGGCAAGCGCCCAAGAACAAGCTCAATCGCAAGCCTCTGCTGCTGAACAAGTTAGAGCGCAACGTGCTAATACGGCGGTCAGACTGAGGGAGGCTCAGGAAAACACAGCCCGGTCACAACGCACCGAAGCCGCACAGGTGCAGACAATGGAGGCAAAATCACGTGCGCGTCTGATTGCTCTTACGGAGTCAGGTATTTCTGGCATGTCTTTAGAGAGGTTGGCCGATTCGTTAACAGCTAAACAAGCACGATATGCGTTCTCTGAGAAACAACAGCAGAAGATGCAAGCACAACAGACTGGATTAGAATTAGAGGAAGGCGCTATACGCTCACGAATGAACCAGCTTAGAATCAACCAGCCAATCAAACAAGCCAGCCTATTGGAAGCCGGGTTACAAGGCATGCAAACCGGAATGCAAACCGCTCAGGTGTTTCCAGCTAAATAACAATTTTAAATGACAACAGAAGATCTTAAAAAAGCACTCTCTCAAGACACACGGGAGAAAGTTGATGTTAATCTTGGTCAAGTCTCACTGAGATCGACAATCAGTCGCGGCGGTCAATACAACGTAGTAACACAAGAAACTCCCAAGGAGAACTCGTTTACTCAGTTATCAAAAGCTTTAAATCAGTTCCCACAACTTGCTGGTCAATTTAAAAACATACAACAACAAGCGGGGGTCGAGAAAGTCCAAGGGATGTCCCCTATGGAGATTAAAGAGGAGCTAAAGAAACGCGCCGAAGGCGGCGACGAATCAGCAAAAAGTTTTATCTATGACTTGTTTCAGAAAGAGGCCGTTGATGAAGAACTGTATCGTCAGGTGTTAAAGACGGAAGTAATTCCAAAGTTACAGACCTTAGAGGCTGAGTTATCAAACGCTTCTCCATCAGAGATGAACAAAATCTTAAACTCTGAAGACCCAATCGCAGAGCTTGAGAAGCGTTACAACGACGTGATACCGGGCGAAGTAGATGAAATGGTCGCTAATTCATCTCACCAGATAGCGTTGCACAATGAGATGTTACGTAGGATTCCTGGCTTAGCCGGTAAAACTCACGCTACCTTAATTGAAAAACAACATAAATTTACTGAAGCATCTGCGATTGATAACATACTTTTAACGGATGATTCTAATGTTTTTACGTCGGATGAACAACCTGCTCTTGAGGTTAACGAGGACGGAGAAATACCTAGTCTTCCGGGCGATCCAGTGCCGGGTGTGGATTATATTAAAGGAGCAGGGGGAACGCTTCTTCCTTCCGATGACCCATTTCAAGTGGAGCCGAAAGATCCTATTGTTAACGAAGAGAAACCTAGATTACCAAGAGTTCCGCAAAGTGGTCCAAGGATTCGTTCAGCAGGGCTTGAGACAATCCAAAAGGAAGCGGACAGCGACTTAAGCTCTCTAGAACAATTTATGATGGGGGATACTGATTACGTAAGCGTCGCCGGTAATCCTGCACAATTAGGTAAAGAAAGTGTTCTTTCTAAGGTCTCACTGGTAGATGAAACAGGTAAGATTTTTAACTTGGAAAACGTGCCAATTAAAATTGAAAAGGCTTCAAGCAAGACGACCCCCGAAGGTGTGTTTAAGCTTGTTAGCGAAGGACGACTTCAACCTAGCGGAGACGGTTCCTACATCAACGACGGAGAAGACGGAGCGATAACAAAAGACACCAAACCAATTAAGCTTACTCCAAAACAGGAAACAGAACTCTCTGTCAACACTATAACAAAAGAGAGGACTGATAAAGCTAAACATCTTAATGCGATAGACAATGCGAAATACACTGATGGTCTTAACTCAATTCAAAAAGGAATTATAAAAAACCACACTTCTACAACATGGAGAAAGAAAATTGAAGAGAGGTCACTCGATAACCTTGGAGCTAACATCCAAGAAAACCTAAACACTATCGACACGTTCTTGGAGCAAGTAAAAGAGGGAAAGTTGTTATTAAATGGTAAACGATACACTAACGACTACATCTCAAAACTACAGCGACTAATCGACACGGAAGAACGGCGTAGGGAATACGCGGATGACCCCTTAGGAGATGACCTTGCTGATAAGCATAAAATCAACATCGCTAACATCTTAGTTCAAACGGAAGATGGGGAGTTCACGACAGAAAAAGCAGATGAAGCGTTGTCAAAAGAAATAGTTGCCGCATACAAGCTTTACAGAAATTCTCAGATTGGAGAAAAGGAGCGCGACGAGATTATTACCGAAGCGTCACGGGTGAAGGAGTTAATTTCTAGGTTTGACATTAATGACGACAATGTCGATTTCTACGCCTTGATTGACAACAGAAGACCCATCTTTGAAGGTCTTGGAGCGGCTGATCTTAAACGTCAATATACAGATCCAGACGCTATTGTTGCAAAATGGGAGCAACTTGGAAAAGATGTATCAGGATTGAAAGTCACGAAAGAAGACGACTGGGGGACCGCGGCCAAGGAGTCATGGAACAAGATCCTTTATGCGGCTCCTTTAGAAGCGTGGCAAGCAGCAAACGCCCGAGCCGAACGGGATGTTATTAAAGAGTTTGTAAAACGAGGTTACAAGAAAGCCCGCGTGTTTGACCTTATGAACGGACAAGGGGAAACAGTAGGAATAAAATCGTATTACCGTGATCTTGTAGAGAGGTATTACACAGAAGAATCCGGGAAAATATCTGATGACTCCTTAGCTGATTTACGTAGACGCGCTAATGAGTTTAGGGGTGGCGAGAACCTAAGTGATATACAACGAGACGCAGGTGTAACTGTATTAGATACACCGGAAAGGGCCGCCGCAAAAGTTGCGAAAGCCTTGGAACAGCGGCAGCAAGATACGGATCTCCTTAACGAGAAAGGGAGCATTGTTCCAGAGATTCCTGATGAAACAGCAGGACAAGCTTTAGACCGATTCAACAAAACGATGGTCGATGAAAACGCTCGGCAAGTAATGTTAAAGGGCAACCCTAACTACGACCAACGTCAAAAATTAATTCAGCAATTCTATCTTAAAACTGAAGACCCGGTCTATTATATTAGAGCAGCCAGTAAAGGCGCCCGGTTGGCGAAAGCCTTAAACTTTGCAGACGAAGAACAACACATCGCAGAGACCGTATCGCGTAATCAATACATTGGATTACCTCTGTCAGTTCACCGAAACGGTGCTGTCGTTAAACAAAATCCAATCGCCTCTTACGCCCTCAACTTGAACCCAAGAGAGCTTGCCCCTGACGGTCAAACAATACTTCCTCCACTTTACGAAAGAAAAGAAACACCTAAGACGCACATCTATAGTTACTATGCAGCACGGGAAGGAGCTTACAACGTGTTCGATAAACTAGACGAATTGTTTGAAATGTATTTTCCCGGTGGGAGCGAGGAAGAGCGGAATCAATTCCGAACTGATCAAGTAGAACTAGCGCGTAAGATAGGCTTCGGACTTCCCGCAAAAGAAGATAACAATAAATAATTTTACCATATGAATATATTTCCAAAGACGGTTAATTCTTTCACATCAATGTCGTCGCCCGACCTCACAATGCGGGCTTCACTAACTGACCCTGACTACGAACACTTAGACATTCCCGGTGACACTGAACAAGACGATCCTGGTATTCTTGAGGATGTCGCAGTCGGCGTTGCATCAGGGTTTGAAGGATTTGGCAGGTCTCTGGTAGGTGTCGCAGATATGGTTCTTGGTGACATGTTTGACATGGACGAAGAGTTCTATAACAAACGAGCCTTCGGAAGACCGACGGGAATTGCTGGAGGACTTGCTGAAGGTATTACACAGTTTGCTTCTGGATTGATTCCAGGTGGATTCGCCGTGGGCTTGTTAAGTAAAGCAGGTAAAGCTGCCACCGCTCTTAAATTCACTAGCACAACAGCTAAAACAATTAAAGGAATATCAACAGGAGCCATAGCGGACTTCGTCGCCTTTGACGGACACGAAGCGCGTTTAAGTGACTTGCTGTCGGAACATACGGATCTTCTTTATCCGGTAACAGAATACTTGAAGTCCAACCAAGAAGACTCCGAGTTTGAGGGTCGAATCAAGAATGTTATTGAAGGAGGAGCCATTGGCGGTGCTGTGGGAGGTTTAGTGTGGACCGGTGCTAAATTGTTAAAGTCTCTCAAGAACTTTGATGGAACGCCCGAAGCTGCCCAAAAACTAAAACAAGCTAAAGACGATCACGATGAGGCGCTTGTAAAAAGCGGAACAGAAACTCCCGGAGGACAAGAGATGTCTAAAAAAGTTGAAAAAGAGCTTGAGGATGTTGATGTTGATAAACTGATTGCCGGACCAAAACCCGGACAAGCGGAACCTGAGGGGACTGTAGATCCTTTTGAAACCGATTTACCAGATGAGTTTGAACGTGTAAGCGGTGAGCAAGCCATAATGGCGAACGCCCGTATTACGGAAGCCATCTTAGGTTCCCAAACAAAAGCGGAAATGGACGACATCTTTAAACGGTTTGTTCCTGAGTTAGTAGCAAAGGACGTTGCAAGCCCGGAAAAGCGAGCCGCCGAAATGATGACAATTCTAAGGGCAAGCGGAATGAACGCGGATGGAATTGATAAAGCTATCAAAGGCGGTCTTCTGGACGACGATTCAAAGCTGGCCGCGATGAAGGAAGCACGTGCCGGACAGCAAGTTTCGTTGTTTGGTATGCAAGCCTCAGTCGATCAATTAACAACACTTGGCGCACAGTGGGACAAACTAAAAGCTAGCGGAGCGTCTCAGGTAAAACTCGACCGTATAAAGATCCTTGCTACACAAGAACAACGTAGGTTGAAATACTTTACCGCTGTGCAAGCTAACTATGGAACTGAATTCTCTAAAGGATTATTAGATCGTAAGACTGGGTTTGTGCAAGCCATGCAGCAGAATCTGGGAATTAAAAGCGCAGCTACAAAACAAACCGAAGACTATGATGTAGCTATGGCACAGGTCATTGCTGACGATGACGACCTTGCAGACGCGGTTGCAGAGATAAATCTGCAAGATATGGATGAGACAGTAGACGAAATATTAAACGAAGCTGACCAAGTCATTGATCCTTCCTCTGGTAACGGGACTAGAGTTAAACAAAAAGAAATCAACCGGAAGCGTTTAAACGAAAAAGAACGTCTTGAAAAACGTAAGGCTACTCTAGAGAAGCAACTAGAACTTAAACGTAAAAAGTCAGCAGAGCTTTCTGGTAAAGATCCAGATGAAATAAAAGGAGAAGCAAAGGCACCTAAAGATGACGATGCTGATACACACAAGCTGAATAAAGAGGTTCGTTCTTTAGAAGAGAAAATTAAGTATCACGACCAAGCCTTTAAAGACGAACAAGACATCATTACCTTGCGTGAAGAGGAGTATTACGTCGATACACTAAACGCTAAAGATTATAAAGCTCGCGTTAAAACGAAAGAGCTTGAGAGACAACGTGCATCTGAAGCAAAGAAAACCACAACAACTACGGTTGCTGAACTTCGAAAGATTGTTAAATCTAAAGCAGATCGGAAAGTTAAGATTGCTAGCGCACAGGAAACCTTGGATGGACTCCGTAACAAACTATTGAAAGGAGATAAGCCAGCTAAAGGAAAACCACTTCCCGATGAAATCAAAGCTGATCCAGAAATGGAGGATATACTTGTTAGGATTGATTCGGCTAAACGGATGATCCGCGAAGAGAACGACATCCAACAAGTCATTGAAGAGGTTCAGTCGCTTTCTAAGTTAACAGACCAGCAGTTTGTGGAACTCAGTAATGCTCAAAAAGCCCGAAATCGTCTTCTTAAGTCTCCCGCTAAAACACGTTTACAAGAACTTCGGAAACAAAAAAGCGCGTATGTGAAGAGAAGAACCGAAGCCATTAATAGCACGGGACGTGGGTTTACTACTAAAAAAGCTGTTAACTCATGGTTAAAATCTAGACCTGGTGACATGGAGAAAGGATTCGACACCTTTATGAAACGCATGATGTTTGCGGCTGATGGAGAAAGTCCTTTGGATGCGTTTGTCAAGATTAATGAAATGTCGCAGATGAGTCGGTTTGATAAGTTTACGAATTTTGGTATTAGACTGTTCCAACGTAACCTTCTATCTGGACCTGCCACCACTACACTGAACGTGTCTATGCCATTGGCAGTGAGATTCTTAACCAAGATGGAACGCATCGTAGGGGCAGGGGTTGGCGCACTGAGAGGAGACGAGGCTCAAATGCAAGTCTTTAAAGAAGCACTAAAGTTTCACCAACAAGCCGAGGACTTCCGCATGGTTATTAAAGCAGGGTCTAAAGCAACACGGACAAAATCAGATGTTGTTACAGGTGGTCCTTCGCCGTTTACCGAGGCAAATGGGAGACCTAACATTGACGCGCTCGACCCCGAGCTTTATGGAATGAACAAGGACAGCACCTCAGGTAAAGCGATGGGATGGGTTAACACTTGGTTTAACCTTCCTTTTGCGTTGAACGCTGGTGGTGATTCCATGAACAAAGCAGCAGCCGGTTTATCTAACCTACGCGAAAGACTGGCCAACCACGTTTACACCGATCCAAAATGGATTAACAAACCAGTTGAAGCCAAAGAAGCTTGGATTAAACAGACAATGGAAAAGTCGTTCTTGGAAGATGGAGCGATGTATAGCGAAAGCGCAATAATGTCTAAGCTCGCAAAACAAGCACGTGAAAACGTTCTTAAAGGAGAACGCGCTGGTGAGGCGATAGACAACCCGATGTTAATACCCAATGAACTACGGAGATTAACATTAGAGAATAAAGATCAATTCTTGCGAGATCAAGACGCGCTAAAGCTTCTGGAAGAGACCAAACAATACACCCGAGAAGTAACCTTTACTGATCCTAATCAAGGTGAGTTCGTTAGCCTTGTAAACAGAGCGCGGGAGAAATTTCCTCCATTAACATTAATCCTTCCGTTTGTTAACACGCCCGCACAGATCCTTTCATTTGGGTTAAAGAGGACAATGTTTGGTGCCGCTTACGAACAGATTGCACCAATGATGTCTAAACGCGCAGCGCAGCGACGTGCTGAAATGGCAGCAATGAGTCCAATGCAGAAAGCTGAATACAGTGGACGCATGGCTACCGCTACAGCAGGAAGCGCCGCATTGCTTTATTACGCTTACTTAAACAAAGATAAGATTACCGGAAGTGGACCACGTAATCCTGCTGAATTAAAAGCACTTAGAGCTACGGGATGGCAGCCTAACTCATTTGTTATTGGTGATGAAAACAATCCAACATATGTAAGTTATCAAAGGCTTGATCCATTTGCGACGATGATTGGAATTGCGGCTGACTTTGCTGAACATATGTCAATGAACCCAAAGATAGAGCAAGGAAGCCAAGAGTCGTTTATGGCCCTCGCTTTTGGAATGGCTGAAAACATAACAGATAAGTCTTTCCTTCGCGGTTTAAACAATGTCTTAAATGCAGTGCAACAGCCTGACATCTACGGTCCTAAGATCGGTAGGGATATTATTAGCGGAATGGCAGTGCCTATGTCAGTTAACCAATTTAAAGACATGGGTGAAAGTGAAGTAATGATCCGTGAATCACGCAGTGTATTAGATGCGGTGTTACGTAAACTTCCTATTGCTGATGAAAAGATACCACCCAAAAGGACATTCTTAGGTGAGGCTATTTATAAACAAAACCCACTAGGACTTCTTGGTGTTATGAATCCTATCTACATATCAAGTAAAAAGAACGACAGCGTAGATAAGACCTTACAAGAGCTAGTTCACGGGTTTGATATGCCTTCGCCAAACTTTATTGGAAACAAAGAAACGGACATGCAAACCTTCTATAACGCTGAAGGACGACAAGCCTACGACAGGTTTCTTGAATTAACATCTACAACAACTATAAACGGACGCACTTTGCGTGACGCGCTAAAAGGTTTAGTCAATTCAAGGCAGTTTAAAGCTGTCACCAAGACGGTCAAAGAAGCCGGAGGACAAGCTGAATTGGTCTCGAAAGACCCGCGTATTAAAGAAATTAACAGAGTTCTTGGAGCTTACAGACGTAAGGCTAAACGTGAGATGAGCGCAGAGTTTCCCGAGCTTATTCAACGCGTTAAAGACATTAACACTAATCAACGACAGCTACAAAAATCTGTTTCTGAAGAACTTAACAACCCTATCCCAACCTTATAAAACACCATGCCAGCCACAAGTGGACTATCCTTCTATCTATCCGACTTCTTAACACCCTCAACAGCCCAGAGCATTACCTATGGTATTGAAGCCCTCAGCAATGACGACATAACCGTAGTGTTCATCAACGGCAGTGACGTGCGTGTGGTTCTTACAAAGGATGTTGATTACACCGTAGACGCTCTTACAAAGACAGTTACTTGCACTGCTGCGACGTGGATTTCCTTAGCGTCTGTCAGTAGTGTTGTTGACTCTTCCTCAAAGCTAAGAATCTATCGCACGACCTCAGTCCTTCCTTTGATTGACTTTACATCCGGAGCTGTGTTAAGCGAAAGCGATCTCGATAACGCCTATAAGCAAGGTCTCTTTGCCGCACAGGAGATGACCGAGGACGCAGCCGACACGAACGCAGGAGTCCAAACGGTAACTACAGGTGCGATTGAAGCCGGAGCAGTCACAGGAAGTAAGATAGCAGCAGGCGCTGTTGACACGCTTCAACTAGCTAACGCCTCCGTAGATAACACTAAGCTACAGCCCGGAGCTGTTAACCAGTTAAACCTACAAGCAAGCTCGATCAATACCGCAAGCCTAGCTCTAGGTGCCGTAACACATGATAGACTTGC
>Ga0208298_1000491_pt1 | contig 16741 bp, 25 predicted proteins | sample 14BtaG_FD_184088 | JGI IMG/M metagenome (GOLD analysis project Ga0208298, IMG submission 184088) | Marine viral communities from the Subarctic Pacific Ocean - 14B_ETSP_OMZ_AT15311_CsCl metaG (SPAdes) (version 2) | ecosystem: Environmental > Aquatic > Marine > Oceanic | place: Pacific Ocean... | reverse complement strand
TCCTTTTGTTGATTATGTTTAGTAGCCTAGCCATTCTAAGACTGTTTGAGCTTGGTATGTAGCCATGTTTCCTAGATCGTCAAAAAACTCGGTAGTATCATCAATGCCATGTTTCGCTAATTCTTCAATTGCACGTTTCTTGGTTATGATGTGGTTTTCAGCAGATTCATAATACATTTTATTTCTCCGGTTAGTTGGTGGGCTTCCTTGCCCGTTTGTTGTGGCTACTGGTTTTGGTATAAGTTTTCTAATGATACCAAGACACGTTTGACAAACTTATGCTCTTTTTCACCCCACCAATTTTTTGCTTCTATAGACACAAAAGAAACATAATCTAAAACTTCGCTGGGTTCCCAGTCGTCGGTGGTGTGTTTGACTAGCTTTGCTGTATTAGATGCTGAAACGCCCGCAGCATAGCTTGTCTTAATAAGATTATATACTGTATTGATTTTATTAATTTTCATTTTATTTTATCCTATATAAGTTAATTTAATCCGCCAATCTCGTTGGCTTGGAAAACACTATCCCATAGCCAAAAACAGAATACAACAACTATTTTCAATTAATTTTAGATTGTTAGTGTTTTCAATAACTTACAGAGCAAAATAATTGTTGACAGACCATAAGATACCTAAATCAGCGACGGATTTTACCTAATAATATAAGGTCGAAATAACCCTAATAAATATACCCAATGATGGACCACTCTCAACTCTCACTGTCAAACTTTCTCAATGACATTACACCAATAAATAGCTTATGTAAAAACCTGGTTTTCCTGTGGATAACTCTGTGGATAACTTGTGGATAACTTATGTATAACCCTGTGGATAAATAAAGGGCGGGGGGGAGCCTGGGCGTAGCGCCACTATATAGTACCACCCCAGATACAAAAAAGGGTGAAATTGAAAAGGGGATTTTTGCATATCTATCTATAAAAAACTAGACGAGTGGAATTATATCGTAACGTATTGAAATATAAACCTAAAGTTATCTAATTAAATATTATAAGAAAAGGAAGAAAGATAACACCTTGCGCAGATTCTAGGAAATTTACTAGTACTGTAAACTAAATGTATAATAATTACAGTAGCTTATAAATTAATGCTTGACAAACTAAATGATTTATGATATAATACCACCTTTCTAAGGTATATTACCCAGTTAGGTTTAATTATTAGTAATTATTATATCTACTGGGGAAATTTACTAAGCACAATATCCTTAAGGGGGTAGTATTGTCTGATTACTCGGAACAAAGAAAGAAAGAAGTTAAAGTCCCTAAGAAGAGGGGTAGACCACCTAAAGCATTAGTACAGTCCAAGAAGAAAGGAGCTAGACCTCCCGGTAGACCTCCGGGTGATAAAGCTATAATGGATGAGTACAAGGCTAGGCTTCTAGCGTCCCCCAAGTCTCGTAAGGTTTTAGATACTATACTAGATGCTGCTCTAGATGATGAGCATAAACATCAAGCTGCTGCTTGGAAACTTCTAGTAGATAGACTTATGCCACTATCTTCGTTTGATGCTAGTACGGGTGGTGGGGACAAACCTAGCATTAACATAACTATTTCGGGTGTTACTGAGGTAGAGAATATAATAGACGGAGAGGTTATAGATAACGATAATGGCTGATTACTATACTTTATTAGCTAAAGAAGCAGGGAAAAGAAATTGGAATCCTGATCAAATTAGTGTCTTTGAAAACTGGCGTAACTCTGTTGGGCAAATAGAATCTAATAACATTCCTACTAGAACCCAAGGAGATTCTCCAAAAGGAATTGGTAGGGGTAAGTATCAATACGAAACGTCTAAAGGCTCTGCAACAAATAAAACAGCAACAAATAGACTTAAATCGTTTTTAAAGAAAAATAACTTTTCAATAAAAGACCTACCAGAATCAGACAGAAAAGTATTATCTCAACAAGATCCTGACTTCTCTTTGTTGTCAGAAGATACTCAAGACATTATTTTCTTGGCTGATAAAAGTGAAGCACCAGAAACAAAGTTAAATGATTTAGTTAGTGGTGCTATTAGTCCTGATGAGGCATGGATTAAATGGCACTGGAAAGGCTCTCCAAAGGAAGCTGAAAAGAAAAGGGAACAGTGGTTTCGTAATCTAATTGTTCCAGAACAAGTAGTAAATTTAAACATCACAGGGTTTGAGTCTACAGTTACATGAGTAACGACCTCAGTATTAAACTACTCCCTTGGCAACAAGATGTTTGGAATAGTGAAACTAGATTTAAGATAGTAGCTGCTGGTAGACGTACTGGTAAATCCAGACTAGCTGCTTGGCTACTTATCGTAAATGCTCTACAGCTAGAGAAGGGTCATGTTTTCTACGTAGCCCCCACACAAGGGCAAGCAAGAGATATTATGTGGACTACTCTATTAGAGTTAGGACATCCAGTAATCAAGTCTAGTCATATTAACAACCTACAGATTACATTGGTTAATGGGGCTACCATTAGCTTGAAAGGTGCAGATAGACCAGAGACTATGCGTGGTGTGTCTCTTAAGTTCTTAGTACTGGATGAATACGCTGATATGAAACCAGCGGTGTTTGACCAAATCCTTCGTCCTGCCCTAGCTGACCAACGTGGTAGTGCTTTGTTTATCGGTACTCCTATGGGTCGTAACCACTTCTATGAGTTGTTTAAACAAGCTGAGTTAGGGGATGACCCTACACTAGAGTCTTGGCACTTTACTTCGTATGACAATCCCCTACTAGCAGAAGAAGAGATAGAAGCTGCTAAAAAGACTATGAGTTCCTTTGCGTTTAGGCAGGAGTTCATGGCATCGTTTGAGGCACAAGGTAGTGAACTATTCAAAGAAGAGTGGATTAAGTTTAGTGAAGAAGCTCCAGAAATTGGGGACTATTACATTTCTATTGACTTGGCTGGTTTTGCAGACGTATCTAAAGCTAATACATCAAAAGCTAAGAAACTTGACCAAACGGCTATTAGCGTTGTTAAAGTAAATGAAGAAGGGTGGTACGTAGAGGAGTTAGTCTACGGCAGGTGGGATGTTAAAAAGACAGCAGAGAAGATATTCAAAACTGTACTAAAGTATGAACCTATCTCTGTTGGTATTGAGAAGGGGGCGTTAAAGAACGCTGTACTCCCCTATCTTATGGACTTACAAAAGTCTAGACAAAAGTTCTTTCGTGTAGAAGAACTAACACACGGCAACAAAAGAAAAGTAGATAGGGTCATTTGGGGCTTACAAGGTAGGTTTGAAAATGGTGCTATCACTCTCAACACTGGAGAATGGAACGCAGAGTTCCTAGATGAATTATTCCAGTTCCCCAACCCCCTAGTTCACGATGACCTTATCGACTCCCTAGCGTACATAGACCAACTAGCTAAAGTTAGTTACTCGTATGATATAGAGTATGAAGATGAATTTGAATTTATAGACCCTATTGCAGGATATTAATGTATGGAAAATGAAGATAACCTATTGAACAACATTACCCTAGAGCAATGGGTTATGGATAAATGTGAAGGGTGGCGTGACCACTATGACGATAACTATCGTGTATCACATGAAGAGTATTACAGATTATGGCGTGGTATCTGGTCTAAGGAAGATAGCCTAAGACAAACTGAACGCTCTCGTATCATTACACCTGCACTACAGCAAGCAGTAGAATCGTCTGTAGCTGAGGTAGAAGAGGCAACCTTTGGTAGAGGTAGCTGGTTCGATATTAAAGACGATATGCAAGATCCTACAGGCTCTCAGGACATAGAGTTTTTAAAGAATCAACTAGCTGAGGACATGACCTTCGCTAAAGCTAGAACTTGTGTTTCAGAATGTTTACTTAATGCTGCTATCTACGGTACTGGTATTGGTGAAGTCTACATTGAAGAGACCAAAGAAAGTGTACCAGCTATGCAACCTACCCCAGATGGGCAGATGCAAGCTGTAGGTGTTTTAGAGCGTGATAGATTCTTAGTTAAGCTACGTCCTATCATGCCACAAAACTTCCTTATTGACCCTTTAGCTACATCTATAGAAGAGGCATTGGGTTGTGCAGTAGATATGTACGTACCACTACACCAAGTAGAGATGGATATTGAGAAGGAAGTCTATCGTGACGTAGTTGTAGAGACTATTGCTGCAGATGATGACCTTGAACCTGACCAAGACATTACAGTAAACGTAGATGATAGGGTTCGTCTTACTCGTTACTACGGATTAGTTCCTAAAGCCCTGTTTGATGAGGCAGAAGGTGAAGAACTAGAAGAAGATGAGATTGCTGTAGCACTAGGTGAGACAGAAGAGAAAGAATCTGGCTATATTGAAGCTATGGTAGTGATTGCTAACGGAGATACACTGCTAAAAGTGGTAGCTAACCCGTTTATGATGCAAGATAGACCTATTGTAGCGTTCAAATGGGATGCAGTACCTAGTAAATTCTGGGGTCGTGGCATCTGTGAGAAGGGTTACAACAGCCAAAAAGCCTTAGATACAGAGTTACGTGCGCGTATAGACGCTCTTGCACTTACTGTACACCCTATGATGGCAGTAGATGCTAGTCGTATGCCTAGAGGCTCTCAGTTTGAGATACGTCCTGGCAAGACACTGCTTACTAACGGTAATCCAGCAGAGATATTACAGCCATTTAAGTTTGGTGCTGTAGATAATATTACCTTTACACAAGGTGCACAGTTACAAAACATGGTACAGCAAGCCACAGGTGCAGTAGATACTGCTGGTATGCAGAACGCTATGAACGGTGAGGCAACTGCTGCTGGTATCTCTATGTCTTTAGGTGCGATTATTAAGCGTCACAAGCGTACACTGCTTAACTTCCAAGATAACTTCCTAATCCCATTCGTTACTAAAGCTGCACATCGTTATATGCAGTTTGACCCACAACTTTACAAAGCACAAGACCGTAAGTTTATAGCTTCTAGTTCTCTCGGCATCATTGCTCGTGAGTATGAGGTAACACAACTAGTACAACTCCTCCAAACTATGCCAGCAGAAAGCCCTATGTACAGCTTCCTAGTTCAATCTATTGTTGAGTCTATGAACCTTACTAAACGGGAACAAATCCTTGCAGGTATCGAGCAAGCTAACCAACCAAACCCAGAAGCACAACAAGAAGAGGTTATTCGTAAGCAGTTTGAACTTGAGATTGCTAAGGCTAACTTGCAACAAATTCAATTACAAAATGCAGAGATACAAAGTCGAGTACAACAAAACAATGTTGAGACACAGTTGCTACCTGTAGCTGAAGAGACTGACCGTATTGATGCTATTGCTAAGACCCTACCACCTGATGAGTTTGCGCAAGCTGTCAAGATGGCAGAACTTAGCTTGAAGCAGCAAGAGTTAAAAGTAAAAGAAGATATTGTTGAAATGCAAATGAGGAGACCTAATGGTAACTAAGCAAGAACTTGATGGGGTGCTGATAGAAATCAACAACATCCTGCAAGCGATAGACAAGCGTATTTCAGATTTAGAAAAAGCTAATAAACCTAAACCAGTAACAAAAAAGGCTACAGCTAAAAAATAAACTTAACCACACATACACCTATTGGGAGAATGTATGACACCAGAAAATGTAAAACATTACGAAAACTACTTTGACTTATTTAACACAGATGGCTGGTCACAGCTTATGGAGCAAGTTCAAGTAGATAAGGATAACTTCCAGATTGAAGCTATTGCAGATGAAAAGACTTTGTATCAAACACAAGGACAACTTTACGTTTTAAATACTTTAATCAACATGGAAGATATGGTCAGGGCAGCGTACGACTCTATTCTAATTGGCGAGAGGGAAGCCGTTAATGGCGAATAGAATCTATGACTTTAAATGCTCAAACGGACATATTACTGAACGCTTTATAGATTCTGAAACACAGACTATAAAGTGTCCTGAATGTGACCAAGATGCAATGCGGGTAATTTCTAAATGTTCTTTTGTATTAGATGCTGTATCTGGAGACTATCCGGGTGCAACTATGAAGTGGGCAAGAGAACACTCGAAAGCCGCTAAGAAATAACTTTTTAATTTTCCACAATACTTATTTAAGAGTACGGAGTTTATAATATAATGGCAACAATACTAGATACACCAGAGGAATTTAACGAAGAAAATCTACAAGAAGGCGAAGAGCTTTCTACGTTTGAAGAGCAAGAATCCGTAGAGGACAACCTTGAACAAGAACAAGTAGTAGAAGAGCAACCTAAAGAAGAAGATAACCTACCAGATAAATACAAAGATAAGTCTGTAGCAGAAATTGTACAGATGCATCAAGAAGCTGAAAAGCTAGTTGGTAGACAAAGTTCAGAAGTAGGAGAACTTCGTAAGGTTGTAGACGACTTCATTAAAACAAACCTCGACAACAATACCCACGAAAAACAAGCTAAGGTTGAAGAGATTGATTTCTTTGAAAAACCTAAAGAAGCTATTGAACAATCTATATCATCTAATTCTGATATTCAAGAAATTAAACAGATGAAGATAGATATGGCTCGTAGAGATTCTATGAATAGATTGGAACAAGCACATCCTAACTTTATGGAAACTGCTACATCGGAAGAGTTCCTAAATTGGATTAAGGCTTCTAAAGTAAGGACAGAACTTTTACAACGCGCTGACAGTAACTTTGACTTTGATGCAGCAGATGAACTTCTTTCTACTTGGAAAGAACGAACCCAGGCATCTACAAAAGCACAGGAAGTTGTTGAAAAAGATAGAGGGCAACAGCGTAAGGCTGCTTCTTCTGGCTCTGCTAAAGGAACTGGAGAAAGTAAATCTAAGAAAATCTATCGGCGGTCTGATATTATTAACTTAATGCAAACTAATCCTGCACGCTACTTAGAATTGTCTGATGAATTAACACTGGCATATTCAGAAGGTAGGGTGCGATAATCTTAAATTTTTATAAAGGTAAAATATAATGGCACTTGGTTCAAATCATGTAACAAACACAACTGGCGCAACTTTCATTCCAGAGTTATGGAGTGATGAGATTGTAGCTGCTTATAAATCTAACTTGGTACTTGCTAACTTGGTAAATAAAATGCCAATGTCTGGTAAGAAAGGTGATACTTTACATATCCCTAAACCTACCCGTGGTTCTGCTTCTGCTAAAGGTGCAGAGTCTCAAGTAACTTTGATTGCTGCTACAGAATCAGAAGTACAAGTCACCGTCAACAAACATTACGAATACTCTCGTTTAATCGAAGATATTACTGATGTACAAGCACTAGCTTCTATGCGTAAATTCTACACAGATGATGCTGGTTACGCTTTAGCAAAACAAGTTGATGATGATTTGTTTGATTTAGGTAAATCACTAGGTGATGGTGATGGTTCTGACTGGACTCATAGCAACAGCTTCTATGTAGATGCTGCTAACGGTATTGCTGCTTACGCAGAAGATACTGTTGCTGCTACTGATGTATTCACTGATTTAGCTTTCCGTGAACTTATCAAGCAACTAGATGATAACGATACTCCTATGGAAGGTCGTTTTATTGTAATCCCACCTAGTGTTCGTCAAACTATCATGGGTATTGACCGTTACAACTCTAGCGACTTCGTAGATGGTCGTGGTGTTATGAATGGTCAAATCGGTACTTTGTACGGTATTGATGTTTACGTTAGTTCTAACTGTCCTGTAATTGAAACTGCTGCTGCTAACACAGCTTCAGCTGTTGATACTAAAGGTGCTATCATTGGTCATAAAGATGCAATGGTATTTGCAGAGCAAATGGGCGTACGTTCACAAACTCAATACAAGCAAGAGTACTTAAGTAACTTGTTTACTTCTGACACTCTTTACGGTACACAGGTTTTACGACCTGAGTCTGCACTTGTTGTAGCTGTTCCAGCTTAGTAAGCACTAACGATATGGGGGGCTTAATTGCCCCCTGTATTTATTCTTTTAATCTACACATACATACAGAATATTTAGGAGACTTGCTTTGAGTATATACAGAGGTTCAGGTGGTTCAGGAGACGCTACTTCTGACGCTACCATAAACGAAGTAACAGAGTTAGTACAAGATGCTAACCAACATAAAAATGAAGCAGCTACTTCTGCATCTAACGCTGCAACAAGTGCTAGTAATGCTGCTACTTCTGAATCTAATGCTAGTACCTCAGAGACCAATGCAAGTTCCTCAGCTAGTGATGCTGCTACTAGCGAAACTAATGCAGCAACTTCAGAAACTAATGCAGCTACGTCTGCTACCAGTGCTTCTACATCAGCGTCTAATGCGTCAACTTCTGCAACGGCAGCACAGACTGCACAGACAGCAGCAGAGACAGCACAAGCTAGTGCAGAAACAGCAGAGACTAATGCTAGTGCATCTGCTACATCAGCAAGTAGTTCGGCAAGTACAGCAACTACACAGGCTGGAATAGCAACTACTAAGGCTGGGGAAGCCTCTACATCAGCTACCAATGCAGCCACCAGCGAAACTAGTGCAGGAAACAGTGCAACAAGTGCATCAACTTCTGCTACAAGTGCATCTAGTAGTGCATCAACTGCATCAACAGCAGCAAGCAATGCTTCTACTTCAGCATCCAATGCCAGTACAAGTGAAACCAATGCGGCAACTTCAGCAACGTCTGCAAGCTCCTCTGCCAGTTCTGCATCCTCCAGTGCTAGTAGTGCAGCGGGTAGTGCATCAACGGCTACTACAAAGGCTTCTGAGGCTTCTACAAGCGCATCTAATGCCAGCACATCGGAAACCAATGCAGCTTCTAGTGCTACTAGTGCAAGTTCATCAGCTTCCAGTGCAACTACAAGTGCAACAAATGCAGCTACATCGGCAACCAATGCTGGTACATCTGCGACAAACGCAGCTAACTCAGCTACTGCTGCTGCAGCCAGTGCAGTAACTGCTGCTAGTTATACGCCCAGTCAAACTGGAAACGCTGGTAAGTTTTTAACTACTGATGGTACTGTTACTTCTTGGGATGATGTTACAAGTGGTGGTGGAGGTGGTGCTACAGGTGGAGGTACTGATGCTGTCTTTGTAGAGAACGACCAAGTTGTGACGACTGATTATACAATAACAAGTGGTAAAAATGCAATGTCTACAGGCGATATTACTATTAACACAGGCATTACAGTTACAGTTCCAACAGGCTCAAATTGGGTGGTAATTTAATGAGTACATTAAAGGTAGATACAATAAAGAATAAAGCAGGTACTAGAGAGTATTTTCCGTGTACTGCTTGGGTAAACTTTAATGGTGCGGGCACAGTAACTATTGGAGATAGTGGCAATGTAAGTTCTATTACTGATAACGGAACTGGAGATTATACAGTTAATTTCACAAATACCTTTTCAAATGCAAACTATTCTTATGCAATGTCATTTCAAGACGATGGTAATCCTAACATAGCAAAACCTAAAAGTGGAGAAATAACGACATCATCTATAGGGGTTACTGTGGGTCAATATCAAGCGGGTACTACCAATACTGACGTAGACCCTATTACAGCAAGTGTAGCTATTTTTGGAGGCATCTAATGAGTAATTTAACAGTAGACACACTTACGAATCAAGACACACAATTATGTAAAGCATGGGTAAACTTTGATGGCACTGGCACTGTAGCTATACGTAATTCGTATAATGTTTCTAGTATTACAGATAGAGGAACAGGAAGTTATACAGTAAACGTAACAGTCCCATTTTCAAGCGCTGACTTTGCAGCAGTCGGCATTAGCAGGATTACTGTAGGTGGTGACGTAGGACTGGCGCTATCTTCTTCTTCTCCAACAACAACATCAAGTGTCAAGGTCGGTAACGCCACCAGTACCGGCTCTGGCAGAGACACTTCAGATGTTTATGTGGCGTGTTTCGGAGACTAATAAAATGAGTAATTTAACAATATTGACAACAGTCTTTAGATAAAGGAAAACAAAAAAATGAGTAGAAGAATTATTTACAGAACAACTGAAGGTGGTGTTGCAATTATTGTACCATCTGATGACGCTTTAAAAGAGCACACTGTTGAAGAGATAGCAGCTAAAGATGTACCTTCTGGTGTTGAATACTGGATAGTAGATGCTGACACAGTACCATCTGACCGTACCTTTAGGGATGCTTGGGAAGTAGATTCTAACATTGGTAGTGCTAATGGTGTGGGGGCTGTTTCTAACAGTTTTAAATAATGGCTAGTACGCTTAGAGGAAGTGATAACTTTGATACCGGGACTGGTTTTTATACAGACTCAGATGCTTTAACACTGTTTAATGCTAGTGGTTCTGCTCCAGTATATGCTTGTCGTTCTTGGGTAAACTTTTATGCTGTTGGTTCTATAATTATTAGGGATAGTGGTAATGTAAGTTCTATTACGGATAGAGGAACAGGGCTGTATACAGTAAACTTAACAACCAGTATGACTGATAATAACTATGCTACTTTAGCAACAGCACAAGATGCTACAGAAGGAGACACAAGAATAGCACACGCAAGACGGAATGATTCTTCAAGCTATTATATTAGTATTGAAAGGCAAGATGGCGCTTATAGGGATGCTGAATACATAAGTTCTTGTATATTTAGATAAACCCTCTTAAAAGGAAATCAAAAAATGATTAAAACAAATATGAATAAAGCTAAAGAGATTGCTCATGGTGTACGCAGGGCAGTACGTAGTGAAAAGTTTGCACCACTAGATATTAAAGCTACTATCCCCACAGAGGCTGAGGCTGCTGAGGCTTCTCGTCAAGTTATACGTGAAGAAGATGAAGTATTACAAGTTGCTATGGACAATGCATCTAACCAAGAAGAACTAAAAGCATTACTTCCGAGGTAGTTATTACATGGAATTTCAAGATTTATTTAACGCAACCTTTGCCCTAATATCTATCTTTGTCGGCTGGTATCTAAGGGCTGTATGGGATGCTATTAGTAGGTTAAGATTAGACATTCAGCAGATAGAGCGTAACATACCTAACGTATATCTTAGACGCGATGATTTTCAAATAGCTTTAGCTGACATTAAAGATACTCTTAACCGTATCGAAGACAAACTAGATAACAAGGCAGATAAGTGACAGTAAGTTTTTATGTAACCGCAACACAAGTAACCTATACCTTTGGTGTTTCTTTTAACTTTGTATTTTAATAGGAAAACTTTATGATACAACTACTTCAGATTGTTGGGGGACTAGCTACTACATGGATGCAAGGTAAAGCAGAAGAGGTAAAGGTTAAACAGGAAGTAAAGATTAAAGCTATGCAGTCCGAAGAGAACTGGGAAAAGATGATGGCTGAAGGTAGCAAGACATCATGGAAGGACGAATGGTTCGTCATTGTACTTTCTATACCTATGATTGGTGCGTTCATCCCCAGCTTAGTACCCTACATTCAAGAGGGTTTCGCAGTTTTAAACTCAATGCCAGAATACTACAAAGGTTTTCTAGCAGCCGCAATAGCAGCTTCCTTTGGAATCAAGGGTTTAGCTAACTGGAAGAAATAAAGTCAAATAAAGACTTGACAAACTATTCAAAATATGATACAATAAATAAAATTTATTTTAGGAAGTAAATAATAACTATGACTTATTTAGAAACAGTAAATAAAATCCTAAAGAGATTAAGAGAGAGGACAGTTACGTCTGTAGAAGAAACCCCTTACTCTGCTCTTATCGGTGTATTCGTTAATGACGCTAAACAAGTTGTGGAGGAAGCATGGAAATGGTCTGCTTTACGTACTACGCTAACGGCAACTACTACGTCTGGTATTTTTAGTTATGAGTTAAATGGTAGTCAAAATAACTTTGATGTGTTAGATGTAATTAATGATACTGATAATTTTTTCCTTCAATATAAAGAGGCTCATAGTTTTAATGGGTTGTTTTTAAACTCTGACCCAGCTACAGGTTCTCCTTACTACTACAGTTTTAATGGTATTAGTTCTGATGGAGATACTCAAGTAGATTTATATCCTATACCTGATGATACTTACACGTTACGGTTTAACATAGTACAACGTCAGCCTGACTTAGAAGCAGAGTCAGACACTATTAAAATTCCATTTAAACCTGTAGAGTTATTAGCCTATGCTATGGCTATTGAGGAACGTGGTGAAGATGGTGGTGTCAATCCTGTTACTGCCTACGCTATAGCAGAACGTGCCCTATCAGATGCTATCACATTGGACTGTGGTAAGCACCCTGAAGAAATTATCTGGGTGGCTCACTAATGCGGGCTAAGAGCATACTAACAGAGAACTTAACTACTGCTGCTCTTACTGATAGTACAGCGTTATTGTATACTGTACCACCTAACACTAGAGCCAAATGGATATTAGCTTTTGTGTCTAATGGTGCTGGTTCTACTGTAAGTAACGTACACTTAGAAATATCTAATGATGTAGATATAGTTGTATTGGGGTCTAAGTCTTTAGGTTCAGGTGACTACATCGAGTTAGAGATGAATGGTGGTTATGTAATGCTAGAGTCTGGCTATGAACTAAGGGGTAATGCTGGTTCTACTGGTGTTAGTTGTATTTTAACTGTGGAAGAAACTTCTAGTACGGTGACTTATAATGGCTAAACCTTTACAACCTGCATCAATCGTAGCCCCAGGATTCTTTGGTCTTAATACTCAAGAGTCTGGCGTAACCTTGGAAGCTGGCTTTGCCCTACAAGCCGATAACTGTGTAATAGATAAGTATGGTAGGTTAGGCAGTCGTAAGGGCTGGAGATATCAAACTACACAACTTAGTGGTGTTATAGGTGATAATGCTAATGTTGATTTATTAGGTACTCATATCTTTACAGACCTAGCAGGACTTAAGTTAAACTTGTCTTGGAGTGAAGATACTTTTTACAAAGGCTTAGAAAATTTAATACCTATAACTCCTACTACTACAGATACAATAGAAGATGGAAACTGGTCTTCTGCTACTCTTAATGACAGAACATACTTCTTTCAAGAAGAATACAAACCCCTAGTATATACAAACGAAACTTCATCAGAAGTATTTAAAACAATAGATACCTTTGCTGGTTATGATGGTACTCCCCCAGAAGCTAGTATAGTAATGTCTGCTTATGGTCGATTGTGGGCTGCTGTAACTGAAACAAATAAAACAACTATATACTTTTCTGACTTGTTAGATGGTACTAAGTGGGGTTCAGGTAGTGCTGGACAACTAAACATAGCTGGTACATTTGCTAAGAACAGTGATGTTATTACTGGACTAGGAGCACACAATGGTTTCTTAGTAGTATTCTGTAAAAACTCTATCATGTTGTTTCAAGACACAGATAGTTTTGAGGCTAGTTTTGATGTAACTACTTTATCTTTAGTAGAGACTATTGAAGGTATTGGTTGCATATCTCACAACACTATACAGAACTTAGGTGATGATATTATGTTCCTATCTTCTACAGGTGTTAGGTCTTTAGGTAGAACTATTCAAGAGAAGTCACAACCACTAAGAGATTTATCTAAAAACATACGTGATGACTTGATTACGTTAGTAGAGAATGAAGGTACAGACACTAACATTAAAGCTGTGTACTGCCCTAACTTTGCTTTCTACCTACTATATTTTCCAAGTGCTAATATTATATATGCTTTTGATACTAAGACACCACTGCCTGATGGTGCTTTAAGAATTACTAAGTGGTTAGGTATATCGCATACTAATTTTATTTATGATGCTGATGAACGCAAGTTATTGTTCTGTCAATCTAATGGCTTGGCTGAATACTTTGGTTCTCAAGATAACGGCAGTTCATTTAACTTTAAGTATTACACTAACTACTTTGATTTAGGTAACAGTAATGTTACTAAGATAGCCAAGAGACTAAGTGTAACATTGATTGCACCAGACAACCAAACCTTTGTAACTAAACTAGGCTTTGATTACTCCACTAATTATTTTAGTTATACCTATGTTATTAAAGGAGAAGGCACACCTTACTACTATGGTATAGATGAATATACAGCAGCAGAGTATTCTAGTGGGGTGGGTATCGCAACAGTTAGTAATTCTGTGGGTGGTAGTGGCAAGGTGTTACAAGCAGGTTTTGAAACAGAAATTAATGGCGCGCCTCTTAGTATTCAAAGAGTAGATGTATTTATTAAATCTGGAAAAACACAATAAAGGTATTATAAGATATGAGTAACTATGTAAAAGCCACAGACTTTGCTTCTAAGGATGCCTTATTGACAGGCGACCCTTTAAAAATTGTAAGTGGTACAGAAATCAATGATGAGTATAACGCTATTCAAACTGCGGTAAACACCAAGGCAGATATAAATAGTCCTACACTAACAGGTACACCTACTGCTCCTACTGCTCCGGTTGGTACAAGCACAACACAATTAGCTACTACTAATTTTGCTACAGTAGCAATACGGGCTTTATACCCAGTAGGAACTATTTATACTAACGCAAGTAACGGCACTAACCCAGCCACCTTATTAGGTTTTGGTACTTGGGTAGTGTTTGGTGCTGGGCGTGTTATGATTAGCTTGGACAGTAGCAACCCTCTTATGGACTCCGCAGAAGAAACTGGCGGTACTGCTGATAGCGTAGTGGTAGAACATAATCACACTGCTGATTCTGCGGCGGAGGGAAACCACTTCCATAACTTAATAGCTAAAACTGGGGGTGGTTCTACTGATAATGATGAGAGTGGTGAGTTTACTGAGAATACAGGTAATAGTTCTGGTAGGACAGCTAGTGCTGGGGCACATGACCATGTTATCACTATTGATAATGAAGGTGTAAGCGGTACAAACCAAAACTATCAGCCTTTCATTACTGTATATATGTGGAAGCGTACAGCCTAGTATGAAAATAACACATTTCCCTAATCAAGACGTAGATACTATTTATTATAAAATAAAAGATTATCTAGAAGGTTGTGCTAAATACACCTATGGTAGGTTTACAGCACAAGACATTAAAAACAATATAAAAAATAACTCGCATCAACAGTTATGGATAGCGCATAAAGAAGATAAAATCTATGGCTTTGTTGTAACTCAACCTACTCAATACCCACAGAAAAAAGTATTAGATATGGTTTTTACTGGTGGTATAGAGTTAGAACTTTGGAAAGAAGATATGTTAAAAACAATACAAGGCTTTGCTAAATCAACTGGGTGTGAAGTTATTGAGTCACAAGGTAGAAAAGGTTGGGGTAAAGTCTTTAAAGAAGATGGGTTTGAATCCCGTTTTATGTTCTATGAATTACCAGTAGAGGAGATAGTATAATGGGTAGTGGTGGAGGAGGGTTAAGTGGTGCTTTATTTGGCAATACTCAGTCTACTAATGTAAAGATAAACAAGAATGTAATGAAAGCTGCTGAGGAGGCTAAGTTTAAGCCTTACACTTTAGCTACTACTACAGGCAGTACTACATGGGATAAAGGTAAAAATGCTTTCTCTGTTGATTTATCAGAACCCCTTAAAGGTATTCAACAAGAGTCCTACCTTGGTGCGCAAGGGTTATTACAAGAAGTACCTGAAGCATTTGGAAGAGAGGTAACTCCTTTTGAGTTTGAGCGAGACTTACAAGGTCGTACTGCTGATATATACTCTGAACAGGCAGGTCTACTAGAACCAGCTTTTGCACAGCAAAGACAACAACTACAGTCAGACTTATTTGGTAGTGGTCGTATGGGGCTTATGCTTGCAGGAGAGGCTGCTGGAGCAGGTGCAGGTGGTATGGTAAACCCTGACGCATATGGACTCGGTAGAGCGCAATCTGAGACGTTAGCTAACCTAGCTGCCCAATCTAGAGAACAAGCCCTTGGTGAACAACAACAGGCATTTGCTATTGAGTCTGGTATGTTTGGTATCAATGAGGCTCTTGAACAACAACGAGCAACAAACTTGTTAGCTGGTGGTACTGGATTGTTTGGTATTGGTGGTTCTGTTTCTGATAGAGAAGTTCAACTTATGCAACTTGGTCTTACTGCTGAACAAGCAAGGGGCGCTGCTTCTGCTCAAGCTGGTCAGATATTAGTTGGAGGACAAAATGCTGCTGCTAGTGCAATGAACGCATCTGCTAATATGATGGGTGCTAACCAAGAAGCTAAGAATAATAGTATTGGTGGGCAGTTTATGGGTAGTTTTGGACAGTCTATGGGACAAGGTGGTGCTCAGGCTGCTGCGTCTGCTGCAATGCAGATGATGGGTATTAGTGACATAAGACTTAAAGAAAACATTGTTAAGTTAGGTAAGTATGGCAGTGGTTTAAATATGTACACTTGGGATTGGAACGAAGAGGGTAAGAAGATTGCACACCCTGACCAACCTACTATAGGTGTTATGGCACAAGAAGCTATGTTAGTGTTCCCTGAAGCTGTTATGAAAGGTGATGATGGGTACTTAAGAGTTGATTACGGGAGAATTTCATAATGGCTGAAACAATGTTTAAAACTGCACAAGAGTTGCTTGACCAACGCAGAAAAGATACACAAGATAATTTACTAACTATAAAAGCTATTGAAGGAAAACAAAGAGAAAGACCTTTATCTGGCTATGCTAAGTTTGGTGGTATGCTTGGTAAAGCAGCTGGAGAAAGCCTTAAAGATTACTTAGGTGTTAAAAGTGAAGACGATTACTTAAGGGACTATGAAAATGGTATTGAACAAAGAAGAGTATTGGAGCAGAGTTTAGGACAAGAAGGTTCTTTGTATAGCCCCGAAATAGCCTCTCAAATAGATAGGTTTATTGAAGAGTCTGGAAGTAATTTATCTCCTGAAATTAAAAGGGCTTCAGA
>Ga0208298_1000490_pt1 | contig 16779 bp, 16 predicted proteins | sample 14BtaG_FD_184088 | JGI IMG/M metagenome (GOLD analysis project Ga0208298, IMG submission 184088) | Marine viral communities from the Subarctic Pacific Ocean - 14B_ETSP_OMZ_AT15311_CsCl metaG (SPAdes) (version 2) | ecosystem: Environmental > Aquatic > Marine > Oceanic | place: Pacific Ocean... | reverse complement strand
ATCAGTTTATCTACTATGACGAAGTGCTCTGGTCTATCTTCTTTTTCTAAATTAGTCTTGGCTAATCTATCAAGTTTTTTGGGCTGACGGGCTAGTTTAGTGCCCTCAACAACAACACGCGCTCTGTAAAGATCTTTTCTTTGTCTAGTAGAAGATGCTTGTGGTTTATCAACAGCCTCAATCGCTTCTTGATCTAGTTCTTCACCTACTGGTGTTGCTATTCTAATTTGTTCTTTGAGGTATTCTTTGACCATCTCGGTCTCACCACCAAAGTGTTTGACCGGGCGTCTAATTCTCTGAGCCTTTTCATTACCTTGCTGAATAGTCATTCCCTTAAAGAATTGCTGCGCCTCTGCTAATAGATCCTGTGAAGGAATAAAATCAGGATTGTCTAGAATGTCTGGATTGGTAATAGCGTCATCTTTATCAAGCGCAACTGGCTGACCAACAGGTAGTGGTGTTGCTTCGCCAAGTCCAGCAGGAACAGGTTCAGCCTGTAATGATCTATCAGTTATGGGGGCACGCACCTCAGCGACTGGTGCGGCAGGTAATTGACCTTCGGTCTTTGGTCCTAGACCTTCACCAGCAGCCTCCACAGCCCTTCTAGCGGCTTCTAATTCATCAGGAGACCTAGGAGATAGTCCTAAATCTTCCATCCCACCAGAGGGCTCTGAGGGCGGTTGTTCTATTTCCATCTCACCAGCAGTAACCATAGCGCGTGGGACACGAGCAGGTTCGGGCTGACGAGAGAATTCATCTTTTAGTAATAGTTCACCAGCACGACGAGGTGTAAATTCTGGTGATTGTAGGGCACTTTCTAAGACTGGTGGTTGATCGAGGACTGAATCAATCTCTGAGATTTGATCGTCAAATGATTGTAACAACGCTTGGTTGCGTAGTAATTCACCTTCTGGTTGTCCTTCTTTTGGCTCAATAAGAAAACTAAGTTCATCTTTACGAAGCAAGAGATCCATTCTCTTTTCTTGTAGTGCTTCTCTTTGGGCTCTATCTTGGACAGCACCTTCGGCAAAAGCGGCTACGCGCTCCTGTGCTAGTGGTTGATCTACGCGAGCCATAGTCCTACGACGACGGGGAGCAAGACCAAAGGCTGTTCCGCCTTGACCAATAACACCTTGATCTGCCTCAAAGGCTCTGCGTGTTCTTGCCTGTAAATCAAAATCAACACCAGTTCCAGAAGTTCGACGCTCTGATAGAAGAACCTCTAATTCTTTATCAAGTCTATCAATCTGTGAATCTAATGAAGGACCAACGGGCGCTGCCGCTTCTTCTTCGGTTCCTTCTCTCAACTTCGCCGTTTCTCTTTTTTGAACTAGGCGCGCCCCTTCTAATGCTTCTGGACTAACGCCGCCAGCAGTTGTGGTGGTGGTTACGGTCTCAAAGCCGGGAATAGTCTCTTGTGTAAGTGGATCGAATTTTGCTGGAACCTTTTTTGTTACGGTTTTAGTCTGTTGCGCTCTTGCGCTTCTTGCTAGAAGTTCAGACGAACGAAGAAGATCACTATTTGCTGAACGAGAACTTCCGCCTTCTGCTTTTAGAGCAGCGCGCTGTAACTGCTTACGCTGGTCTTGTAGGACTTTAATTTTATCATCGTAGTAATCTCTACGCTGGTCAGCACTTGCTAGTTCCAACTTAAGCATAGTTGCTTCGTTCTTCTGCGTTGCTTCCCAAACCTGCCAGCGCAGGTCGGTGTAAAGATCAGCCCAGTTCTTACCAGTTGTGGTCTTGGTTCCAGTAGCGCGAGAGGGCTCAAGGACATAAACATTACGCCCATTTACATTTTTAATTCCCATCTTTATTGTCCTCGTGCTGCTGTTAGATACTTCATCATCTCAGGATTCTCAATAGCCATTTCATACATGCCTCTTGCTTCTTCCTGTGAGATGTTTAATTGACTTGCTAGTCCAGAGACTTGGGCAGGAGAAATGTCTTTCTGACCTTGGATAGTAGCCTGTTGTGCTGCGCCTTTAAATCCTGCTTCTAAAGCAGCGCCAGCAATTCCAACACCAGCCTCAACGCGTTCTTGCTTCTTTTGAGCAACTGCGGCTTCAAGGGCACGCAGTTCATCCATCTCACGCTGTCTTTCAGCAAGGTCAGCCTGTAGAATTCTGTCTCCAATCTCACTTTCCATAGCCATTCTTTCCTGTTGTAGTCCAAGAGCAGACGCTAATGCCTGACCTCCTGTTGCCTGACCACCACCAGCAAGCAGGGCTTTCTGTTGCTGCTCCATCTGTTCAGATGCTTGGTCGGCAGTAGAACGAAGACCGCTAGACATAGCAGCCTCTTCTTTCTGTGTAAGACCAAGTAGTCCTCTCTCTTCTCTCTTCTTTAGCGCTTCTATGCGCTTTTTGTTTTCTCTATCTAATTTAGACGGAATAATCTTAGGCAGACTAGTAATAGTCGAGCCTGCGGTCGCAGCAAGAATGCTCAAAGTAATTGGATCCATTTTCGTTAATCTCCTATGAATAAAGTAAAAGTCAAGTCAGTTGTAGAAAACTTCTGCCTTGAATGTCCTAGCAGTAAAAGCGCCTTCCTCTGTCTTTGGATTGATGTAGTAAGAGAACTTGTAAGTTCCAGCAGGTAAGGTCAAAATAGCAGTCCAACCAATCCATCTACGAAGACCAAACTTAATTTCTGGACTTTCATCACCAGCACTTGATGGCTTGCCTGTTAATCCAAATGGATTTTTGACGCCACTTGGTCCCGCACTAGTCATTAATGCTTCCTCAAAAGCATAAGATCTGGTTTGTTCCACGAAGGTTAATAGGTCTGAACTATTTTTTCTGTAGCCTAACTTGATTTGTGAATCCCAGAAGCCAGTTGCTGAGACCTCATTAGCAAAACTAGGAACAGAACCACCATAAGTTATGAGAACATCTGCTCCTTCTTCTAGGATAAGCGTAGGAGAGGTGTGATAGTTTGACTGCCAAACCTTTAAGGTGTTGTCCTGTAACCTCTGCTTTTTGACGGTGTTAGTCCAATAAGACCTATCAGTTTCCTGCCTACCTACTGATAGACCTGTGGCTATTCCAGTAGCAAAGGTGTATTCATTAGTGATAGGCTGATAGTCACCAAGTTGGATTTCTTCTGTTCCCATAAGGTTATTATCAAAGTCGCCTCTATCGATCCCTTCGTTTGCGTAATCTTTTAGTGCTTCATCATTTCCTTTGATGTCGGACGCATCCAGCGTCTGACCATCGGCAAATGTGTTTGGTTTTACATAAGGCATTATCTTGTCGCCCTCACTACTACGATGTTATTTCGGGACACTTTTAAAGTGTTTCCGTTGTAATTAACTTTGGATTGTAGTTCTATCTTGGTGAAAGTTCTTGAGCCAGTTGCTCCGTTGTGCTTAAACACTTTGGAAAACTGAAAGGTCTGAAAACCAAGAGGAACACCTGTCTCTTTAGGTAGTCCATTAGAACTAGTCCAATAGCGTGATGTTCCACCAGCCATAGTCGTGAAGGAATAGCCCCATTCTCCTAGATTTAAAGTCAAAGGTCCTGCTCCATCATCGTAGGTAAGTAAAAGTCTGAAAGCATAGTAGTTCCTGTCTCCGTTGGGAGGACCAGCAGTAGAATCATAGGTCTGTTCAGCATTAATGTTTGTTACTAAACCAGAGCATTCAACACGATAAACCTCTTGTTGTTCTGGCTGGTAGCCTAGAATGACCTCTGATGGATTAGCGCCTGTGCTGTCTATGGTTACATAAGAGGTGCTGTTAGTAGAGAATTCACTAGTGCCTGAATAAACAAAACTGAAAAGTTTATTAAACACGCCAACAGGTGTCGTGTCGATGTGTTTGATAGTAATCCAGTTGTCTGCTACATTCTCTTGACCTAGTGTTGCTGTTGCTGTCGCAGCATCATCGTAGGGCTGATTTAATTCAGCCGCTGTGGGGACATCCCCATCCTCAAAAAAGTTGTTTTTTACAATAGCCATTAGTTCTCCTTATCGGTATTGATTGCGAATCCAAATGCCCGCACTAAAAATCTTAAAGTCAGTAGAGGTTGTCGTCACCGCAGGACTACCAGTAGAGCGCCAAGTGTTTATCTGAACGCGGCAATCAATCGTAACTGGCTGTGTTCCGCAGGCAATAGCAAAAGGAATCTGCGTAGTGTGTCGTCTAGGAAAGATCTTACCAGTTCTAGCAACAGCGACATTATTAACATAGACCTGCCATTCAGTCCAGATGTCGTTGCCTCTACCACGAGGAACAAAGTTGCCGTCTCCATCATCAACACTAAAAACATTATTGCCGTGTTCCCAATCAATAGTAGCGCAGCCAATAAGCATTCCTTCTCTTGCGTCAAAAGATAGTGGGAACTTCTCGTAGGTAGGATCTAGTTCTGGAATAGTGTTAAATCCCGCAGACCAAGTGTCTGAATCTAGATCGATGCTTGTGATAGGTGTGTAAATGTCGGCAGCAGGACCAGTAAAGACTTGGTAATAAGCCTGTGAAGCCATAATTGTTCCATACTTATTGATTGTTCCACTAATGCCTAGGGGACTATTAATAGGTAATTGAAGGCTGTCTTTATCAACAGAATCAACAGGTAAGTTGTTGCTGTCTAGACCGCCATTAATCTCATCTAAATGTTTATCTAGATTTGTGGTTATGTTGCTGGTCTTGACCTGATCGAATTGGTGAATAGGTTTATCTGTAAATGTTTTAGCCATTTTATCTCCTAGTAGGGCTGGTTTCTACCAGTTCTTGCTCTTTGGTTAAGAGGCAACTGGTCGCTGGTGTTGTAGTTAATGCTGAATCCAAGAATGTGAACAGGCTTTCCGTCGTTTTGTTTTACACGGAACCTGAAATTATCTACCAGTTTGGTGTTTACATCCCAGCGAATAACTACAATCCTTCCTCCGCGTAGGGAATCTTCATTAATAATAAATGGTGCTTTGCTAATGTCTTGGTCTTCTGGACCAAAGACAGGATCTTCGTTCTCTGTGAAGACTAATTCTGGTTTAGAGATCTTCTGGTCTCCCGCAGGATACCAAGTTCCATCATAATCATAGCCCCAGTCAAGTGTAACAGGATTGTCTCCATAAGAAACCATCTCCATCTCAACATTAAAGACGCGATGTTTAACAGCAGCGCTTCCAAAATTAAACCAGTTACTTTCCCAAAGGTTAAAGTCTAGCAGTTGTTCGGTCGCTGTGTAGGGGCGGGCAGCAGGATCTCCCGTTGCTGCGCCAGTAGTAAGCAGTTTGCCCCAGTAAGGGGCACCTGACCAAACCTGAAGACCAATCAAAGAGCCCTTGGAGGCAGTAGTTATTGGTGTAGATGGGGAGCCATTAGCAAGTCTCCAATCAGGTCTAGTTCCAAAGATAAAGTTTCCATTAGGATCTGACTGAATAGTAGTGAAAGACCATAGGTATTCTTCGGATTTTGTGTTCGCTCCTCTGAAAGAGAATGAATTATTGTAGGTGTGAAGAACAATTCCTCTTGTTGGAACCGTCTCTCCCTTACGAACATAGTGTAGCCAGTATTCTTTTTCTTTCTTGGAATAAGCAGCGCAGCAGTTCGCAAGTGCTGGAATGTTGATAGATTGGATTGCCTTACCGATGCGGTCAGAAATCTTCACTACACTAACCTGAGAACCGCCTTCTAAGCCCCCTGTAGTGGCGTAGAGCCCGTCTTTATTTAGAAAGACTATGCCGACACCGGGAACTAAAATAATCGTGTTAGAAGCCGTTGTGCCGACATCTGGTGTAAGGGAAGCAATCGTAAGACCTTGTGGTCCCTGACGGATAATGTCAATCGCTCTTTCTCTAAAAACAAGTAGGCTGTTGTAGTAGCCCATAAGTTTAGTAATGTGTCCGCCAGCCGTAGATCCAACATCAAAGTAATTGAAAGAACCAAATTGTTCTGGTAATCCTGCTTCGCTGTAAATAATTCTAGTAGGATGTTGAGCACCACCGCCTAAGAAAAGGCGGTTATTCCAAGCGGCACCAAACTGATAGGTAGAAGAGATTGCCTCTGAATCAGTAAGGGAAGGAGCAGGTGTGACCAAGGCAGCATCTGGAATTACATCAATAAATTCAGTAGTGCTATTATCATCAATCTGCTTAACAAGGTAATACAACTGCTCATTACCAGTTGTTCTTGCTTGTCCTGAACGCATGTTTTTTGTTCTGTAAATCCTGCGGGCTACTATCCCTTTCTCTCCTGTTGGGACTTCATTTAGCATAACACCTCTACGATCTTTGTAGGTGCCTGTGTTAGTCCAATCAACTTGGCTTTGAAGCCCCATAGGGCTTTCTGAACCTGTGTCTGATAAGAAAGACATCTTGTAGGCAAACTGGTTTCTATCTCCGTCCTCTGTGTCTCCTATTCCAACAGGTCTAGTTTCTCCAAAGGTTGGTCGAGGAATTCCGTTTCTCAGGTCGTTAGTGGTCGCATAAGTAACATTTACATCAATAAGTTCTACTTTTGGTGTGGCTATGGTAAAACCAAAGAGCCTATGACGGGCATCGCCATAGAACCAAATAGGTTTATCATAACCATTAATAATAAGAAGTCTGTTGCCGTAAGGAACAAATTGTGTTCCTACATCTCCAACCTTTCTAGTTCTACGACCAGTAGCGATAGTAATCTTATGCTTCCAGAAGTTGGTGGCTCCTGCTGTGTCTGAATGTCCCCAAAGATAGTAAAGTTCTCCACCTTGCTCAACAAAGTGATAAACTTGCCCTGTGCTCTGTTTAGTCCAGATAAACTGGGAATCTACTTGCGTGTCCAAGTAGGGAGAGGTCTCTGTTTCAAGCACTTGGTCAAACTTCATCCAAGGCTCTAAGCCTCTATCAGCAAGCCAACCATCACCTTGTGGATCTATGCGATAGTTCTGGATGCTTTCAGCACCGCCCTGTTGCTCCTTCCAGCGCTGATCGATCGAAGGAGCGTCAGCGTATTTTAGGATAGTTCCTTTAACAGCCATTAGATCAGCCTCCGGTCTTTAGTGAATTGTAGTCATAGCGAAAGAACCTATCGCCCGACATTCTGAATTGTCCTCTACGAACAAGACTATCGATGTGATCGCAATACCTCTTTTCCAGTTGTTTAATTTCTTTCTCAGTCTTACGACGATAGTTCTCTGCGTTGGCTAAAGAGCCAACCTTATCGTAAAGAATTTCTAGCGTCTTGTAAGCAATAAGATGGTGGAATTCTGCGGGCATCTCTGGACTATCAGTAGCAAAGCCAAGGTGCTCAGGCTTGTAGTAATAGCGAGCAACACCTTCGCGTAGGAAGTCCTGTGGAACCTTTGAGATGCCGTTCGCCTCATCTTCGGCTTGTTGCGTGACCTCTTCGTCCCAAGCATCTACGCGGGGATAAGGTCTAATGCGGTTGTATTGTCCGTCCATTTCGATGTAGCGTTTGTTGCCGGGATCGATGCAAGTAAATTTGGTGATAGTTACTGAACTAGCAAGGTCGGGAACGATAATTGTTGATAGGAAAGCGGGACTATTTCTGGTGTTAGTCATAGTAGGATTGTTAAAAACTTTCCAAACTGGTAGTCCTCGTCTGTTGCCCTTGGTTCTATCAAAGTTTTGGTTCCAGAAGATTACTTTATCTAGCCCTTCGTATTGCGTGGGCTTTCTATCAAAAGACTGGAAGGAATCAGCAATAACAGGTTGGTCATCCCAACTAGTAAAGTTAATCTTAAGTTGGTGTGAGCCTTGCCCATCGCCTGTGAATTTAATAGTTTTAGGCTCTGATAGGGCACCGACTTTACCATCTCTAACAAAAGCCCAGCAGACCTCTAAATGGCTATTCTTTGGAAAGCCTTCAGCGTTCTCTGTGGGAACATCTTCTAGTGTTAGTTGGTGTGCTTCTGGAACAAAGAAAGAGGGAGACCAAACATAAGCCTCAGCATAGGAGGCAGCGTAATCCATTCGTAGGTTCATCTCTTCATCTTTACGAGCCATAAGACCAATAAGTTTTCCGAAAGGAGGAAAGCGACCAGCGCCGCCATTACCATTAGGAATGTCTCTGTGACCTAGTGAAAGTAGTTCGATGGAATCGTGGGGAAGATCGTAATAACGCTTCTTAATTCTCCAAGTAACATCATCAACATTTGTAGTTCCGTGGAATGGTTTATCGAGGAGGATGTTAGATTCATTAACAATCTTTGAGATGCCGTATTCATAATTCTGGATCTCAATAACCTGTCCCTCAAAGTTTAATTTTTGTAGTCTGTCCATCGGTGCGGAGAATGTAACATTCCTTGAGCCCTTCTGAACATTAGCATTAATTACTGCGCCCGGTGTAATAACATCTCTGGTGGGCAGCATGTCTGGGATAAACTTAAAGAAGTATTGCCTCGTAGCAAAAGTCCAGCGTTTAGTAGTCCAGATGTCGTAGTAAGCATCGTTAATCAATTCATCTAGTGAATCGTTGTAGTTTTGTAGTTCAGGAGAATAATCAGTTATGTTCTTGATCTTCTCACGAATCGATTTCAAATTTGCCATTTATAGTTCCTCTCTATGAATAAAGTAAAAGTCAAGCAAAAAGCCCCCGCCCCTTTAAAAAGAGACGAGGGCAAATTATTACCTAGGCGGTTCTGTTAATCAGAATGCGCCGCGAACGAAAACAGTAGCGACGGGCGTAGCGCCATCGAGACTGATTGCAACAGCAGGACTGGTAGCAGCAGCAGTAGTGTCTAGGACACCAGCCGTGCCAGTCACAGTAAGGACATCGCCCTTAGCGTGAGCAGCAGCACCAGCCTTACAGACGCCACGAACGCAAACCTCGACCTTCTCGCCAATAGCGGCGGCGGCAAGAGCCACGCCTACTGGACAGACAAGATCGGTGTTTCCTGTATCGCTAGGCTTAACCTTGATTGCTTTGTCGCCATCAGCAGTCTGAGACGCGTCTAGAGAGACGGTCTGACCAGCAAGGATTGCGGCAGCAGCGATGAAAGTTTCGACCTGACGACGGTTCATAGAATCTTCGCCTACAGCCTCAGTTCCGGCACCGGGGAGGGAGCCGTAACGCTCGGTTTCGAGGTATTGAATTAGTGTTGAAGTAGCCATTATCTTTTTCTCCTTTTTAGTTTAGATTTGGTTGCTATCAAGCGTTGACGAGGACACCTTGTGAACCGAGGTGATCGGCAACAAGTTGAGCCTTGACGTAAAGTTGAGCAGCACGAGCGGTTGTGCCCGAGATGTGCTCGAATGGGCTGACAGCAAAATCACCTTCACTATGGAAGACAAGTTTTATGCCATCGTAGTTGAGCATGTAAGCATCAACTGAAGGATTACCACCGATAGAAGAAGCAAAGCCCATCTCTGGATCCTGTTCAGCAACAGCGCCGTTGAAAGCAAGTCCCATTCGCCCGCCATCAAGTTTATCAGTCTGAACGAAACGCTCCTGAGCGAACAGAAGGTTGCGGTATTGACTGAAAGCACTATCAGACATAATGACCTGACTGACATCACCTGCGGGAGCAACGCTGTTAGCAGCGATGTAGAGGTTGTAGAGGTCAGTCATAGCCAAGGTTCCACCAGCGTTTGCGAACTGGTTGAGCCAACCGGGAACCTGAAAGGTTGCCTTAGAGATGCCACCGACTACGTTGTTCTGACCAGAGGGCAGAGGCGCAGGAGCGACGTGCTCAAGGAAACCAGTAGCGGAACCGATGCCGGTGTCGCCGTTCAAGGTGTTCATAGCGGTTAGAACCGTAGAATCACCACGAAGGATCTGGCGGTTAAGCTCACGACGGAGCATGCCCATAACGGACTTCATGCGTGATTCGAGGATCTTTACGATCGCGTATTCACCGCTGTTCTCCATCTCTTCTTTCTTGGTGATTACGATGGGCGCTGTGAAGTCGCACCAGTCGTAAATAGCGGGACGAAGAACATCGTTTACCGCGAGGGAAACGGGCTCGTAGCCAGTCGCTAGTTGTGTGATCGAGGAATGCTCAGCGATGCTGAGGGGACGCTGGATCTTGATGCCGCCGCTCTCGGTCTCGACACCACCTGAACGACGAACGCCGTCGAGGAATGCAACCTTCTTGAAGAGGTTGTCTACTTCACTATCCCGAATGCTGTAAAGCGTTGAGGATAGGAGATCATTTGAAATTGCCATTTTATTATCTCCTTTAATTATTGATAAAAATGTTAGTTAGTTTGGTTTATCAGGTGCTTACTAGGTAAGTCTGTTTTTTGCTTTCCACCATTTTCATCTACAAAGGTGTCCAAATGGATCTAAATAAATGTGGGAGGGAAAAATTGCCCCTGTAATAAATGAGATTAAGTCAAGTAAAGGATCACCATTCTTTACAAGACCAATACTTTGCGGTCAGTTTATTTGCTCTGGTTGATTTCTTATCGCAGCCGTGTCGTGCTCTGAAAGACTTACGACGCTTTGGATTAGACTTCTTGATCTTCATCTTTGCGTCACCATAACGGATAGTCTTCTTCTTGCCCTTCTGGCAGGCTGTGACTACTTTCTTTTTTCTTCCGTGCCCTGCTTCCCCTTTACGAATTCTGCGGGGCTTGTTGCACGCTGTGGCTTGTTTCTTAGGCATAATAAAATGACCTCCCTTCTAATAATAAGAGGGGAGGTCAAGTTCTCTTTCTCGTATACGAGACTTTTGGAGATGTTATAACACTTGTAGTGTGTTTGAATGAGCGTTGCCTACAATCCAATCGTTGATTCCAATCTCGGTGGGCTGTGATGTTTTACTATCATAGAAGCGAATGTTGACTTCGCTCTGTTCCCACTTTTGAGGATTATCATTCTCGCTCAAACAAACCAACAATCTATCATTCTGAAAATCTTTTACAAGTTCACCTTCGCGTGGAAATCTGATAAGTTCTCCGTATTCGATAAGTGCCTCATTATAGCCAAGCCAGAAGTTGTCCCATAGTTCTTGGTCGTAGCGACCACCGTAAGCGTGGATCCATTTGTAGTCAGCCGCCTTGAGGCGCTCTGCCGCCCGCCAGTTTAGACAAGCGTGATGTGCTGCGTGGCAATCGCCGCTTGAGAAGGTTCCACGACCATCTCGGACGACAAGAAAGCCATCGTGAAGTGCCCACTTGTTGTTGGTGGAGAGCCAGTCGGTGCCGCGCTCATCAACATAGGCAATCTGCTTCTGACCGTAATCAAATCCAAGACTGCGACTGCGTTTGCACAAGCCCTTCCAAAACACCTCGTTGGCTTCCTTATCAGGGAACTTACGCCAAGTAAGCAAAGATTTTACAGATGTAGTAATAGCAATAGACATAGTTTGTTTCCTCCGTTAGTAATGTCAAAGAGCGACCAACCAGTTGTCGGTCGCGGTTGAGGAGGGCTATTGGAGATTGCCCTCTCTCTTATAAATAGTATAACCAACAAGAAACGCCCCGTCAAGGAGAAAGTTTTTTTATTTTCTCCTTGACGGGACGCGATCAAGTTGTCTTTCTCGTATACGAGACTTTATGCTATTATTACTTGGTCTGCTGAGCCTTGTGCCACTTGAACGCTTCGAGAGCGTTCTTGAACTGCGGCGTGCCTGATGGATTAGATCGTGAGCCTGTTGAGGACTTACGAACTACACTACGGCGCTCTGCTTTACGAGCAGCAATCTCATCACGCTCCTGTTGTAGTTTAGTAGATCCAACCTTTGCCTTTACGATGTAGAAAGCATCTTCCATCTTTAGTTCAGGTCGGTTCTTTAGCAGTTCTATCATAGGGGCACGATAAGCAGGATCGGTAATCTCTGGATTGTCTGCCTTAAACTGCTGTAGAGCCATCCTACGCTGCTTAACTTCTAGTTCTTCCTGTGCTGGAGCCATCATGTCTCGTAGCATAAGTTTAGCCTGTCGCTGGATCTCTGCCTTCATTCCTTCAGGATCGAATAGATCATAGTCAGCATTCTCATCTACATCTCTCAGTTGTCTAGCCATAGCACCATTAGTAATAGCATCATTCTGGGCTTCCATAGCCCTCTGGGCTGCTTCAACTTCTTTACGCATAGCAGCAAGTTCCTGCGTCTTCCTCGTGTAATCTCCTCTAATGTTGGCTAGATGTTTGCGAACATCTTCTGGAACATTATGGATCCATTCATTTAGTGGCTTCATTCCTTTGTGTTGTGCGTCATCTGCGAACAGAGGATCCTGCTCTGCGCTATAATTCATTAAGTCATCTAGTGTAAAGTTCTCAATTGTCTCTTCAATTGTTTCTTCGATAGTCTCTTGAGGTGCTGCTTCCGCAGTCTCATCCCCAACAGAGGTGTTGGCTTCTACGCCAGTTTCTGTTGCGTCCATTATTATCTCCTTTATTGATTAATGGTTTCTCTTACATTCTGCCCATTAGCAGTTCATCTTCTTCTTCAGGCGACATAGTTTCCATCTCTGCATCTCTATCCATTTCGCCTTCCTCTTCTTCATCAACTTCTTCCTGAAGAAATCTTTTAAATTCTTTATCCTTTGCGAGCATCTCTAATTTACCAGCAATAGTCATTAGTGCTGTGTCGTCACGAACATCATCTAGGTCAATTCGCATCTCATCACGAACAACATCCTCTTCTATTGCTTCTTCTACAGCCTGCTGGAACATAGCAAGGATTCTTACGAAATCAGTAGGAAGAACTTCGGTATCCTCAACTTCAGGATAATCACTTGATTGTCCAAAGAGAGGCAGCAATCCGTTAGTCCCACGAACAAGAGGACCAAGACCACGAGCAGTAAAGTCGCCTCTGGGAGCCATCGCCTCAAACATCTGGTCATCTGCTTCTTCCGCCATTCCTAGTTCCTCTGCCATCGGATCGCCTTTTGGGCGGGAACCTACACCAATCATAACAACTTCTTTTTCCATTTTAAATCTCCTTTTTAAATGGTAATTTTTTGGTCGTAAAGGGAATCTAGTGTCCCGTCCAAACAATCGCTTGCTGGAAAGGCTTTAACCATAGCCTTATTCTGATCACCTGTCTCAGCCAAAGTGGTCTGATAAACTTCTGCTCTTCGATCTTGTTCTGCTGATCTCTCTCTAACTTCTGCTTGCTTCTTCTCTATCCAGCCTTCACCTAGGTCTGTTTCAGCAACAAATCCTTGAGCATTTAAAATCTTTTCTTCTTCTCGTCTATTAGCAACTTTGCGTCCAAGTGCCTGTGAATAATAAGTGTGGCTCATTCCTTCTGTCCAACCTCCATTCCAAGCAGTCGCAGTCTTTGCGGGCATAGACATCATCTTAACCATAGCATTCCCGCAATCAGGACAAATGACCTCGCAGGTCTTTGTTCTTTCGTAGGACATTAGCACTTCTTCTTTGTAGCCGTCTTGGGGACAGCGGTAATCAAATAGAGGCATCAGGGCTTGCTCCCTAACATTCTAGCAGTCTCTTCGGCAGAGGTGACCTGTTCTGTTACACCACCTTCTACCATCGCTTGGTCAGCAGCAGAGGGACTAGCAACAGGGGCAGGAGCCTGCTCAATCGCTTCTAAAAAGTCTTTGGGAAGCTCATACATCCTGATTAATTCTTCTTTAATCTTCTCGGGGGGAACACCTAGTCCCTGTAGTGTTGGGAGCAGAGCCAAGAAGTTCTGCTTACGCATAGCGTCTGATAGTGGTGTGGAACCTTGGTCAAGAGCATTAATGCGGAACTTGCCGTCTAGGTCTGTAGGTGTAATAACACGAGCCTCTCCCTCAACATCAAGCACAGCAGTCTCTCCATCGTCCGCTAATAGGTCTAGGAGCCTTATGTAAATCTCAGTAATGCGTTCTAGTGCTTGGTCTTTTTCTCTCGCCATCTTACCGATTTCAGATGCTGAATACTGCGCTAGGGCTGTAATCTCTGTTGCGGTTGCTTTCGTGGCTTCGCCTCTACTGAAAGGAGCAAGGATAGATCCTCTGTTAATGTCTTGTTCGATGTAAGCCAAGTAGCGGTCAAAGTTAGAACTAATAGGCTCAACACCAACCTGCTGAATAAGTCCATTAAGACTATCTTCATCTACACCAATCATAGCACCATCAATTCCCGCAGTAATCTTTGCTAATTGTTCTTCGTCAAATGATCCTTCTTTGTAAAGGTATTGGCGTGAATCTCTACGAACAGCATTAGCCCAATAAGTGCGTAGGATGTTCTTCTCATAAATCTGGTCGTAAATCCTAGCAAGTGCTGATAGACCATCCATAGGCTTGGAAGGACAACGGCTGTAATAAAGTGTTGTAATGTTGGGCAAAGGATTATCGTTGTAAGTTCTAATAGGAATAGAAGCACGATCAAGAACCTTGTCTCCACCAGAATAGTTAGGAGACCAGTAATAGACCTCATCATAAAGGAGATCGTAAAGTTCTACGATCTCAACATAAAGATAATCATCTGGTAGATTAGCAAGTGAATCGTCATAGAGGTTGCTGCGATCACTATAGGAATCAAAGTAATCCTGCTTGGGAACTGGTGTGAATTTCTTATTACCAAACTTTTTACGGGCTTCTGGTAATGTAATAAAATAGTTGTGTCCAATAAATCTAGAAGTCTTTTCGTCAGAAGCGTCTCTATCGACCATAATCTCCCAGCAGGGAATTGCTTCGATGTTTACCTTGTCGAGCATCTCGTTAGAATCTTGGGGACATAGCTTTAATCCGCTGAATTCATAGATTAGAGCAAGACGAGAAGCAATCTCTAACTGCTCTCTCTGCGTATAAAGGAATCGATTAGCAGTTGCTTGTGCTAGTTTAGCATCGCCACCAGTAGCAGCGATGTCGTCACCAACAATAACTGATGGTGTCTTAGTGAATAGAGAGGCAATAAAGCCCTCTATGTAGCCGAAAGCATCGCTAGTCTCAATCCTAATCATCGTGCTGTCGTAGGCTTCACTTTCCCAAAATTTAGTTTCATAAGCGTCCTTGTAACGCTTAAGTTCTCCTGCCTTCTCTCTCCAGAATTCTTTATGTTCGCCATAACAAATCTGGATAAAGTTATTGATGTCTTGTGTGGTTCTAGCCATAGTTATTAGTTCCTCTCTAATGAATAAGTAAAAGTCAAGTTAAGATTTCAAGCGCTAGTAATTCTTTCTTTTGATAATTCAAAATACCTTTGATCAATCTCAATACCAACAAAATTTCTATTTAGCTTTTTGCAGACAATTCCTGTGGTTCCAGAGCCCATAAAAGGATCTAAAACTGTGTCTCCTTCTTTAGTGAAAAGTTTGATAAAGAATTCTGGAAGGCTTTCGGGATATGCTGCACTATGTCCAACATTAGAGCATAGTGTAGCAAAGTGCAAAACGTTGCTAGGATAAACTGTTTGCTTGCCTATCCAGTTTGACATGTTTTTACCTGAACCAGAGCCAGTTTTTGAATTCATTCTCTTTTTATCATTATCGGAGAGCTTTTTCATTCTTGTTTTAGACCAATCTCCAATAGGAACCTTTACATCATCCTGAAACATTTGGAATTTCTTATTTAGATTGAATTGGTGGCACCTCTCCCAAGAATCTCTAAAGCGATTAGACCACTTTCCCGGCATACTATTTTTTTTATGCCAACACCATTCTTCCGTCCATAACCATCCGTGTTTTTTCATTTCTATAACAAGCTCCATTACATATGTGCTCCGCTGACCAGAAATCACATTCTCTTTTATGTTTAAGATGAAAGTTCCATCATCTTTTAGAATCCTTTTAAATTCTGGCTCCATAATTAGCCACCAATCAACATAATGCTTTGGATCAATACCGCCATAATCTTTTGATCTCTGCTTTCCATATGGGGGCGATGTGACTATAAGTGAAATGCTATTATCTTCAATCTGTGATAATGCATCTTTACAATTTCCATTAATCAGTTCAATCATTTGATGTTATTCCTATTAGTAAATGTTTAGATCTATTCCAAGCCAGTTTCTGTTAAGCATTTCCGCAGCCTTTGCTGTTGTTCCTGATCCCATAAAAGGATCTAACACTACGCCATCAGGGGGGCAGCAAGCCTTAATAGCATTTAGGGGAAGATCTATTGGGAATGGTGCTGGATGCTTGTTTTTTCTGTCTGGATTAATAGACCAAATGTTCTTTTGTAAGTCTGCTGCTTTGCGGTCAAAGTAAGTTCTTGCCCCCTTATCCTTTTGTATCCAGAAGATCCATTCTGTAATAGGAAAGAAGTAAGACTTATCTATCTTTGGTGTGCTCTTTCTATCCCAGACTATAATCTGTTTTACAGGAAAGTCAAGAACAAACTGCGGAAAGTTTGTTTGGTGATCTCGTAGAATGTCCTGATGATTGTAAAAGATAGAACCAGTTGGTTTTAACAACCTTATCATTTCTGTTAGGCATTCCCGTTGCCACTTATCATAGTCAGCAGGCAACATAGTGTCGTCAAACTTCCCGTATTCTATTCGTCTGCTCTTCGTGTTAAATTGATTATTCTTAATGTTTCTGTTCCTAGACCAATAGCCTTTGTTGTAAGGAGGGCTTGTTACTATTAAGTCAAAAGAACTATCAGGCAGTTCTTTCATAACTTCCAAGCAATCACCTTCTATTGTTTTATTTAATTCTATCAATTGTATCTCCTTTTGCTGGCGATGGCTACACCACCAGTCTGTCTAGTCTTGCGTGCGTTCTTCTCTTTTATCCAATAGGGGAGATAGGGCACCTCTTTTATTCTGATGGATTGTAGGCACATGTAAGCAAGCGCAAGAGCAACAGCATTATCGCTGTGTGCTCCATCTTGATTAGCAAGTTCTATGTTGCCTCTATCATTTACGGTAATAGCACGAAGCTCTGAATAAACTATGTTGTCTAGTAGATGAATGTAGCCAGTAACAATTTCATCTTTTAG
>Ga0208298_1000484_pt1 | contig 16868 bp, 36 predicted proteins | sample 14BtaG_FD_184088 | JGI IMG/M metagenome (GOLD analysis project Ga0208298, IMG submission 184088) | Marine viral communities from the Subarctic Pacific Ocean - 14B_ETSP_OMZ_AT15311_CsCl metaG (SPAdes) (version 2) | ecosystem: Environmental > Aquatic > Marine > Oceanic | place: Pacific Ocean... | reverse complement strand
CAATATAAAAATATCAGGAACGGATTCTAATGCACCTAGTATACTCGGTGGAAGCAATCTAGACGATGTTAGTTTAACGTTAACTTACGATGATACGGTTTTATCAGCACAACAAACAGAAACATTACAAGAATTAGAAAAAGAAATATTTGAATTAGTTCAAGTAGAAGAAATATTTTTCCAAGAAACTATATCGGTAGAAATGCCAATAGAAGAATTTATTGCTGAAGAAGAAATAATTTTAGAAGTAGAAAATGAATTTGTAGAAGAAACAATTATTTTATCTACTGAAGTTTTTGAAGAACAAACAACAAACGAGGTCATACAAAATGAAGAAGTCGAAGAAATCCAAGAAGCAGAAATTTTTTCAAGCTCACCACGAAGCGATGATGGAATTAGCGAAGAAGAAAAAACAGAAAACCAAAACATTAGTGGGAGTATTGAAGTTGCAATAAGTATTGAAGATATAAGTAAAAAGGTTTCTGAAAAAATAAAAAGTGCAGAGGGTCAACTTAAAGCAACCCAAATAATTATAGCCAAAGTAATGCAAAAGAATAATAATACTCTTAATCAGTATTCAAAAGTTAATGCCGAAATATTTAATCAACCTAATTTAGTTGATAGAAATATAGATGCATACATGAATAATAATTACGTTGATATAAGAAATATATATCAAGATAGAACATACGAGGATAGAAATGGATATTAAAGTTATAGCAGGTTTAGTTGGTCTTGTAATTTCTTTGGGGTCTTTGATGGTAGCTCAAGGAGAATTACTTACAAGAATAGATGTTTTAGAATCTAAGCAATCAGTCAACCTTGAGCCAATCATTCAGGGAGTCAGCGAAAACGAAAGGAATATCGCAGTAATCAGAAAAGATATTGAGCAATTAAAAGAAAAGAATAATAATCCTTTATTGCGATGATAAAGTTTTTATTCAAAAAGATAAAAACAAAATACTTAAAACCTGAACTTTCTGTAGTAGAAATTATATTAATACTAATCATTGCGAGTGCTATTTTAAGGGGTTGCTAGGGTATCGGAACATATAAATAAAATGGATTACGGGCATTCTAGGACGTGTTTTTTAAACAAAAAAGAGCCGAAACAGGAGAGAATCGGCTCTAAGGGTAGAAGTTTCTATTTTATAGAATCATGCAAATACTGTAAAGGTAAATCGTTTGCAATATATCCATGACGAATAGTATCAAAGTAATAAATGCTAGGACGTTGGTATTCACCTGCATTCATTTTATAAAACATTAAGTCTTGGATTTCTCCGTCAGGCATACGAACAACTAAATACTCTTTACGATACAAGTGTGGATAACCCTCGTATATATCTAGTGCATCTTCGCATGAATCAGTAATATTCCAAAGTACACCATGCACTTCCGTATCTTTATGATTCTCTATATCAGCAACAGATTTGAATACAAGTTTCCAGTCAGGTAAAGTAAACCTACCTACCTTAGTTGCATCAGGGCATCTGTTAGCCATGTTCTCAATGTTGGTGTTAGCACCATAAGCAAAATATAACATTAATGTATCTCCATAATTATATTGTTTTCTATTAAAGCATCTATAAAACTTTCTAAGTCATTCTCAATATAAATCAACTTTATATCTTTGACTTGATACAATCTTAAAGATGCACCTTTACACCATTCGTAAATGTCTTTTGAATCACTTTTGACCCAACTCGTGCTGTAAAGCTCATAAGCTAGGTCAATCTTATTCGTAGACTTGAACGGTTGTTCTGTAAGTCCGTTAAGGTATCTCATCTATTCAACACCTCTGCTCTTGTTAAGTGGTAAGACTTTTGTGCAAGAGTTAAATAACCACGTCCAACTAATTCAGACAACATGTCTTTAAGTTTGTAAGTGTTCCAGTCTTGTGTTTTAAGAACTCTTGTACCACGTTTGTCGAATGCACAATTAACGATTGCTTGATTAAGTAAAACCCACTCAGCAATTTTGTCAGCATTCAAACTACCTTGATGCATTCTGTTTTCAACACTACCGTGTTGTGTATAGTTTTTGAAGTTCCACTTATGATATCTGTTACCTTGAACAAGTCTTAAAAGTTGGTCTGTATTTTTAGTGTTAAGTCTTTTGAAAAACTGACTAGGTGTTTCATCTGAATATCTTAATGAAGTAAAGTTATCTTTACACCATTGTGATTCACCACGTCTACTAGAAGAAACTAATTTATTCATTGCAAGTTCGTACTTAGCAATATATTTAATTAGTTTCTTAACTTGTGATGTTTTTGTATTACGAGCATCAGTATGAACGTGAAGTCCACATGAAGCATTTATTCTACCATTAGCATCTAAAACTTTGATGATTGATTTAAGAGTTTCTAAATCATTCATGTCGCTAAGAATTGGTGTTACTAATTCAAGACCACCTTGTGATAATGAAGCATCAGTTTTTAATCTCCATGCAGATGTATCTGTATCTGTATAATATGCTTCTCGAACATCAACACCTGTTTCTTGTTTGATTTTACGAATCATTTCACTTCTGCTGATTCTACTGATAAACTCTATTTCTACTCCGAACTTTCTCATTATTTTTTCTCCTGTTTATCTAGGCTTAATTGCTTCGATAACTAATATTCTCATATGTAGGACGTTATGTCCAGTACTATATTCACAAATAACCTATTTATTTTCACTTTTTTTACTATTTCCTATAAACTAAGGGCATAAACGGATTTATAGAGGTTTCACATGGCAGGATTATCGGTAGTAACAGCAGAAACAGAATATGCTGTAACTTTGACAGAAGTAAAAGAACAACTCAGAATTGATGGGTCAAGTGACGATAATGTTCTTAATAGATTAATTAAAACTACTCACAATTGGGCAAAAAATTATACTAAGAGAAGTCTGACCACTCAAACTTTAAAATTATCTATTGATAGTATTTATGATGTAGACATTCCACTACAAGAGGGAATGTATCTTGGCATCGACCAAGACATTTCGAGAAGAAGTGTTTTATTACCACAGTCACCTGTAGCATCTATATCAAATGTAAAATATTATGATGATGCTGATAGTGCAAGTACGTTTGCATCGAGTAAATATTATTTAGATTCAGCAGGTGTTCCTGCAAGATTTGTTTTAAGAAATGGTGAAAGTTACCCAACAGGTTTGAGAGTTGCGAATGCAATTGAAATAAATTATGTAGCAGGTTACGGAGGTGCATCCGATGTTCCTACTGATATTAAACAAGCATGTCTAACTTATCTTGCATATATGTTTGAGCATCGTGGAGATTTGATGGATGGAAAAAATGTTGGGTTACCGACTTTAGCAACACAACTTTTACAACCGTATGTTGTTAGACAATTTTCTACAAATCCTTATCGTGGTACTGCACATTATGGAGGGATGATTTAATGTCTCTTATCGGACAGATGAGAAACAGAATTGTCTTACAAACTTTATCTACATCTAGTGATGGAGCAGGTGGTCAGTCGGCATCTTTTGGTACAGCAACAACTGTTTGGGCAAAGGTAGAAAATTTATCTGGAAGCGAATCTATTTTTGGAGACCAACTTCGTGGTACAAATAGTTATCGTTTTACTATTAGATACTATTCTGCATTAACAGAAAAATATAGAATCTCATACAACTCAAAAACTTTTAACATAAGCTATGTTCAAGATTTAGTAGAGGGTAGAGAAAAGTTTCAAGTCGTATTGGCTACGGAGGGTGTTGCAACATGATTAGTGTAAAGATAAAAAATAATATTAATCGTAGAGCAGATGAAGTACAAACTAAATATGAAAACAATGCACAGAACTATGTTGATTCAATCGCAAGTTATTTTAGAGGTCAGGTTATAAAAAGTATGTACGCACCGAAGACAGGAAAAACATATCCTAAAACAAAAAAAAATATACCACATGTATCTTCTGCTCGTGGCGAAGCACCTGCTGTTGATACAAGTAATTTAGTTAAAAGTATTGAGCTAAGAAAATTAAGTAAACTCGTAGCCAAAGTATTCACGAATGTAGAATATGCACCATATCTAGAATCTAATTTAGATAGATATTTTATGAGTCCACAATCTGTTGCATATAAAAATTCAGAGAAGATGGCTAAAGCATTAATAAAAAAACTAAAGGTTAGATAATGGGTTTTCATTCATTCGATTTACAAACTGCAATCTTTACACTCCTATCAGGTGATTCTACTCTTGATGGATTGGTCGGAGACAATAAGATTTTTGATAACGTTCCACAAGATACTACATATCCTTATGTTCGAATTGGGTTAGAATCAACATCAGATGTTGGTACAAAAACTTTAGATGGTAATGTTCATAGGGTAGACATAGAAGCATGGAGTCAATATAGAGGTCAAAAAGAAATTAAACAGATTATGGAGAGGTTGTATTTGTTATTGAATAACACTACAATTGGCGTTACAGGAGCTAATTCTGTTATGAGTTATGTAGTAAATACTGCGACCATAGTTGAAATAGATAACCTGACAAGACATGGAATTATTACAGTAGATTTTACTGTATATGATAGTTAACTATTTATAGGATATAAATTATGGCAGTACAAAAAGGTGCATCTCTCTTAGTGAAGATTGGCAACAGTGCGTCACCTGAAGTGTTTACCACAGTCGCAGGACTTCGTGATACTTCAATTTCAATCAACCAAGAAACAGTAGATGTAACAAACAAAGACTCATCAAGAGTTAGAACATTATTAGCACAAGGTGGTGTTAAATCATTCGCAATTTCAGGAAGTGGAGTTTTCACAGACTCAGCATCAGAACAATCTGTATTAACAGCATTCGATGGAGCTACATTTAAAAACTTTCAATTCTTAGTACCTGATTACAATACTTTCACAGGTGCATTTCAAGTAACATCTATTGAATATAGTGGTACTTATAATGATAGTGTTCAATACACTATGAGCTTTGAAAGTGCATCCACAGTGACAATCGCTACTGTATAATGTGGATTGAAAAAGAAGTTACTATAGGTAAGAGTGCATACTCTGCTCAAGTAAACGATGGAGAATCACACATCGAAGTAGAACTGTCATACTTCGATAAGTGGTTATCATGTTTAAATGAATCTATGGTAGTAGATGGTAAGTCATATAAGATTCATAACATGAATAATGTTGGTGATAGAGACGAAATTATTAAAATTGTTTTGAATAAAGGAGCAAAAAAACATGAGTACAAATCCGATAAAAGCAGAAAAAATAATTAACTTTGGTGAAAAGTCTTATAAGGCAAGAATGTCTTTAGACACAATTATTAGAATTGAAGAAGCATTAGGTTGTTCTGTATTAAAGATTGGCACAAAGCTAACACAAGCTGATTTAACTACATCTGAAGTTATTGCAATACTTACTCTTTCTGTAAGAGCAGGTGGGAATGATATAAAAGATAATGATATCAAAGAAGCTGTAAGTACAATTGGATTAGTAGAAGCAATTAAAATCACAGGTGAGTTGCTAACATTGGCACTCGATACAGGTGATTCTGTCTCTGAAAAAAAAACAAACCTATAGACGATGACTATAACCTACCTGTTGAAAGGTGGTTAGAGATTCTTGTCGGCATGATGCATATTCCATCTAGTCAAGTATGGGAAATGTCAATTCGTGAAATCACACTAGCCATTAACGGCTTTAAGGAATACAATGGAAACAAATCTAGTAACATGGATAGAGACGAGCTAGATAAATTAATGGAAATGTACCCTGATTATTAAAAATGGAATTAGATAAACTTCTCGTAAAAATCGAAGCCGACACTACGTCTTTACAACGTGGTTTGCAAGACGCTAAAAATAAAATAAATAAATCAACAAGTCGTATGGGTAAAGACTTCAGAGGTCTCGGAAATTCATTAGATAGTCTTGGTGGTAAAGTAATTAAATTTGGTGGATTACTAGCAGGAGCATTTGGTATTTATCAAGTTGTGCAAGTTGTTAATGTTGGTAAGCAAGTTGAAAATTTACAAGTAAGATTAAAAGCATTATTTGGAACAGCAGAGGAGGGTGCTAGAGCATTTGAAGTAATGCGTAAGTTTGCTAGTCGTGTTCCGTTTAGTCTAGAAGAAATCCAACAAGCATCTGGAAATTTAGCTGTTATATCTGAAGACGCCAACGAACTCGGAGAAGTATTAGAAATAACAGGAAACGTTGCTTCTGCTACAGGTCTAGATTTCAGACAAGCCAGTGAACAGATTCAAAGGTCATTCGCAGGTGGTATCGCATCTGCTGATGTATTTAGAGAACGTGGTGTTCGTGCAATGTTAGGATTTAATGCAGGTGCAAAAGTTTCTATCAACGACACAATAAAAGCATTCAAAGAAAAGTTTGGTCAAGGTGGTGAGTTTGGAAATGTAACTAATGACTTTGCAAAAACTCTGACTGGTACATTGTCTATGCTATCAGATAAATTGTTTAACTTTAGATTAGCAATATCTGAAGAATTTATGAAAGCATTGAAAAAAGAATTTGGTGACTTAGATGAATCTTTACAAAACAGTCAAGATGCTATAGAAAAATTTGGTCAGGAAATAGGAAAAGATTTAGCAGGCTTAACAAGTAGTCTTGTCAAAAACATTGGGTTGATAAAAGAAGCATTCGAAGCATTGTTTATTTTGTTTGGTAGTGCTGTAGCAGTAAAAACATTTACAGCTATTAAGAACATGAATGTTTTTGCATTATCATTAGCAGGAGCATACGTTGTTTTAACTGAAGCATTTAAAGAAAATGGTGATGAATTAGAAAGACAAGCAAGACTTAGAGAAGAACATGCCAATATTCTAGGATTCTTTGGAATTACAGTTGACAAGTCCACAAGTGAATTTGAAAAAAATAGAGAAGAAGCAAAAAAACTTACAGATACTTTAGATAAACTCGCAGAAAAAACAAAAACTGCAAATGATGTATGGCAAGAAAAATTAGACACTATCAAAAAAGGTCAACCTGAATATGACATCATGCAACACTTGACTGACATATTGGCTAGGAATTTTGAAACATTAAAAGGTGAGAGTATAGAGTTTGAAAAGATTTTTGACAAAGCAGTTAAAAATATTGGTGATGCATTCGGTGATGCAATAGCCAAAGGTGAAGATTTCGGTGATGCAATGAAAGATATTTTTCAGGGTGTAATTTCACAAGTAGTATCTTTGATTGTTCAATTATTAGTTCTCAAGCCAATACTAGATTCTATCAAATCAAATCTCGGTGATGGTGGAGGAGGTTTTGGAGGAATGTTTTCAGACTTAACAAGTTTCTTGGGATTCGCAAATGGTGGTTACATCGCACCGAACAAACCTGCAATCGTTGGGGAGAAAGGAGCTGAAGTATTCGTTCCACATACAGCAGGACATATTGTTCCTAATGACCAAATGGGAGGTGGTGTAAACGTAGTACAAAATATTTCTTTCAGTACAGGAATCGTTAGCACCGTCAGAAGCGAAGTAATGAACATGCTACCACTTATAAAACAACAAACTGTATCAGCAGTAGCAGAGCAACGTAGTCGTGGTGGTGCGTTTGCTAAAACATTCGGAGCATAAATGACATTTCCTACATTTCCAATTTCAATGCCAACAAGTCCTACTAACTTTGTAACCAGTCAATGGAGCATAATAAGAACAACAGGTTTTACTGAAAGTCCGTTTACATATGCTCAACAAGTTTCAGAATTTCAAGGAGCTAAATGGACTACCACAGTTACATTACCACCTATGTCAAAATCAGACGCAGGAGCATGGACTGCATTCTTTACACAACTTCATGGTAGACGTGGAACATTTTTAATTGGAGACCCTGATAGAAAAACAATTCAAGGAACTGCATCAGGTGTAATGTCTGTTAACGGTGTTCATGCAGTTGGCTCATATTCAATTGTTGTTGATGGTTTAAATGCATCTCAATCTAAAGCATTTAAGAAAGGTGATTACGTTCAATTCGGAAGTGGTGCTACATCAAAACTTCATATGATTGTAGATGATATATCGACTGATGGAAGTGGAAATGCAACATTACAAATTGAGCCAAGTCTAAAGACGGCATTAGCTAATAATGATGTTGTAACCTACGCAAATACAAAAATGGTAGCTAGGATGGATTCTAGTGATTTAGGGTGGCAAAGTAACGTAAACAGTCTTTATCAGTTCAGTTTCTCTTGTAGCGAGGCTCTGTAATACCCTTTTTTCCGATTTAAACATATATGGTGGTATCAAACTATCAAGCAAAAAAAACCCTCTAAGAATCGCTTCCTAGAGGGTTTATAGTAGGAGTTCATTATTTATAACATCTCAATTCAGGAAAATGTTAATTCAATCCTACTAAATTACAATATCCCAACTAAATTACAATATCCCAAAATATCGCAATTACACTTATGATTATAATCATCTTGATAGTATCAGGAATCATATCGCATATCTCATTAAATTTTTCAATCATATTATGACTCCATACCTTTGAAAACATATTTAGCAAAAATAGTTCCATCTTTAGTCTTCATTTTTTCATTCTCAATTATATAATTTTCTTTATGTCGTAAAGTATGAATCATTGCTGACAACCTCGTAGCATTCCATTTTTGAAATGCTTGTAAGGAAGTAATGTTACCATGTTTGTGTAAATGATTTCTTACCTTTTGTATTTTATTTATTTTCTTCATTAGATTTTACCTCTATCATTTTATTAATATAAAAAACCGATTTCTGTAAATCTTCAATCGGTTTCTTTTTTTTGTCGTATCTCCAAAGATATTTAATTGCGTTACCTTTTAGAAATCCAACAAATTCTTTTTTACTCATAGATGCTTCGATAGCATCAATACATTCAATATCACCACTTGTGTAATGACTTGGACTATTTACTACGTCTGTCATTTTTCACCTGATGTAAATGTCGTTTATATTGTTCGTCAGTAATTATTTCGCAAGATATGATTGCATCGTCTAACCATTGACTAAACTTTTTATTAGACAATGCTTTTTTCATATCTCTGATTTCTAAGATTGTATGTATATCCATAGTCACACCTTTACCGTGTTTGATGTTGTCATAAATCTTCTGTTTTTAGGAACAGGACTTTTACGAAATTTCCTAACGTATGCTTTATATTTATTCTTTACGGATATCTTTGATACCTTGTGATAATTTCTTCTCATTGTCATTACCTCTACATGTTACCTAGATTTTTTTGGAAGTGTTCAAGTGTTTTTTTGTTCACTTCATATTCACTTTTCGTGATTCGTGAATCACCTGATTCATGTTTTTTATTTTCATCAATCAAGTGATTAATTATTTTTATATAGTCGATTGTCATATTTATTCTCCTTTAAGTTGTTTTTGATTATCGTTTATCAATTCTTTGTTTTCTCTGATGTACTCAACTCTTACAGTCATTATGGATTCGTCAGGTGTGCAACCTGTACCCATAAAAGTTTTTCCTGTAAGTTCGTTATCTTCACAACATGGTCGTGTAAGGTGAGACTCATCTTTGTAACAAAGCATTGCTTCGTCTCCACTTCTTCGTCTGCCTATACAGATGAAGTCGGTTTTCGGATTATAGCTCATTAGTTTTCTCCTGTTAATTTTTATTTATATTGTTTTTAATTTCTTTTGTCATTATTTTGGTACTCCATAGTCTTGCTCTGAATCCCAATCAGCTCCCATAAGGTTGCTATCAGTATCATAAGCATCTTGCTCTGCATCATATTGGTTTTTACCTTGTCTGCTCATGTTCATCATTTTTTCTATAAGTTTTAGTTTTATTGTGTTTTCCATTTTATTTCTCCTGTTTAAATTAATTTATGAGAGCAGTCATTTCTGACTGCTCTCTTTCTTATTTATCTATTTATCATTTCTTCCCAAGTGTCACCACGTTCATAGCAACCTTCTTCAACTATATACTTAGTGAAGAAACAAGTATGATAAATAGAATTAATTTTTCCATTAACAAAACCTGTTTGTTCTTCTATTGCATCTTCCCATGAAACCACAAGACCTTTATTGATAAGAGAAGCAATAACACCTCTAGCTTCTTTTGCTGTAAGACCGATATTACCGATAAGTGGTTTGATATCGTAATGAAAAGTTGAGCCATTGTGGTCATGGTTATCGTTCATGATTTTTAAAATGTTTTTTTCGTTTGTTGTTAATGTTGTCATTTAGTTTCTCCTGTTAAATGTTTCTATACAATTATATTCTCATGTATATGACGTTACGTCAACACTTATTTACATTTATTTACACCTAATTTAGTGGCTTGAATTAAGGCTTCTAGAGATTTTATTGATTCAATCAGACTATTCATTGCTTGGATATACATCAATGCAACCTCGTTATCAAATTTTTCCTGATGTATAGAAGTATTAAATAGTTTCTGATTCTTAGCCAACTGTCCTTTAGCATTTTGTAAAGTTTGTTCTAATCTTTTTATTACATCATCTGTTGTAGCTGACCACTTTTTAATTTCATCGTTCATAAGTTTACTCATTGTTGTTCTCCATCATATTGTAAAAATAGTTTATGTATTCTTTTAGTTTTGAAATATATTTTTCTTTGTTTCTTACAAAAGAAATTACACCTCCATCTTCTGACCCATTAATAATTACCAATTGATTTATTTCTTCTCCATACATTTCTTCATACATCAATGCATACGCAGTACATTGCATCATATATTTTTCACTTGGATATTCTTTATGTTTGTTAGAAGTTTTAAAATCAATCACCGATAAAATATCATTGTAATACCCAATGCAATCTGTAGTACCTGCAATTCTTAATTCATCGCTATACATTTTACCCTCTATAATTTTTACATCACCAACCATATCTATGTATGGTTTCATAACATTAAATAATGCTATTGGTAAAAGATTATTAATAGTTGGTTTGTTGTTAGTTAAGTATGATTCAATTAACTCATGTGTTTCCGAGCCACGTTTCGCACAACGTTTAGTTTCAAAGTCAGCAACGTCTTTACCCAATTCACGTCTCCATTTTTCCAAACCATAGTTTGGTTTACAATTTAAAACAGTTGTAACTGATGCATATGGTTTACCCTCCACGTCATAATATCTCATTCCATTATCAGTTTGCTTTTGTATTATATTTTTCATTTCCAAGATTCTCCTGTATACCAACACACTAAAACACGTCTTACACCACTGGTAACTACACTTACAGAATGATTGTAAAAACTTGTGAATGCTAAAATGTTTTCAGGTGTTATGTTTAATGTTTGTGATTCTCCGTGTTCATATATTTTAAAATCACCACCCTCGTAGTCACTATTCAAAACCCATGACATGCTAATTTTTCTTTTAGATGAAAGTCCATTATCAATATCAGAATGTATATTGTAAAAATCCCCAACGTTGTATTCTAGATATTGAATATCACCAATTTCATCTATGTTGTAATTGAAAGTCTGATTTGCTTTCCGACCTGAAGTTTCAAATATATTATATATTTTCGAGGGTCGTGGTATTCTCCACATGTCAACTTGTCTATAACCCTCTATAGAATTTGTCTTCGCTTCAGTTTTAATTCCTATACCCATCCTGATTTCGGTCAATGCAACCATCTTATCTTTTTTAGATACAGGAATTAACTGACAACCGTAAAGATTATTGCTCATCACGTTTTGGATAAATACTTAGAGATACCCAACTGTCTCCATCTTTACTTTGATTATAACCTTGAACGAATTTTTCTTGTCCGTTGATTGTTGCATCACCTTGTAGAACTAGGTCAGGTTTGTCTGATTTATCAGCAGGAAATATCGCACCTATCTTTTGATAAAGATAAAAAACTTGATTACCTTTCTGACTCATTGATTCTATACATTTGATGTGTACTCCATATTCAGACCCATCTTTTATTTTACCGTCTTGAACAATCTTATCAATCGCTTCACCGTTACTATCAGTTCTTGGTGTATTCAAACTTCCATAGATTATATCCGTGTTGTCTTGAACTTTTGGTTTATCAATATCACTTAGGAATTCACCAATTTTATCTGCTTCTGCTTGTGTTTCATTTTGTGTTTTTGGTTTATTGTCAAACATTATTTTCCTCCGAATGGATTGTTGTTACTTGGTTTAGGGTCAGAGTTAGCATTACCATCATCATCTAATGCGAGTCCATACAAAGAAACTAAAGAGTATCTTTTCGCATAAGTGATAGCAGAGCCGACTGCATGACTATCGTTTTCTTTTTTTATAGTAAGTGGTATCTTACTTTCAATTACGTTATTACATTCATTATGCATAAGGATTGTGCGAACAAAGGTGATTGTATGTAACTTGTCACCGACAACGACATTCTCATAATCAAGAGTTTGAGAGAATGATAATCCAAACTCTGCACCTTTGTTAACCTCTTGAATGATTGTGTCAATGTTTGCATACATGTGATTATACAAACCTTTGTTTTCTTTTTTTGCAACGTTGTTTTGTTTCTGAAAACTGTTGAGTGCTTCTTTGAGTTTGTTCATTCGACTAACTCCAAGTTTTCTTTTTCAGGTAAACAAATAACTCTGAATGTTGCATTTTTATTTGGATAGGTTTTGTTAAGCACATCACATAACATGTCTGCATCACGTTCATTATCCATCGTCTCACTTCCCTCGACATAAATGCCGTAGGACGTTTCTTTTAATAGTACATATCTCATTGTACGCTCCTGTGATTTCTCACATTTATTGTCCGTCAATAGTAGCACATTAAAACATCTATGCAAGGACATAATGTCATGTTGACAGTTAGGCATAAAACCCTTATTATTCAACCTAACTAACGGAGAAATATTTTGAAACTAAAAGAATATTTAGATACAAATTCTCTTACCATGTCGGCATTTGCTAGAGAAACTAAAATTAAACAGGACACTCTAAACAAATACAAATATGGTATTAGAATACCAAACAGAGAAAACATGAAAATTATCAGCAATGTGACTAAAGGTAAAGTTACTGCTAATGATTTTTTTACTAACCAATGAGTTTCCAAGCGATGTCATGGGCGATACGTCAGCAAACACCTAATGCAACAAGTAAATTAGTTTTGTTAGTGTTAGCAAATTATGCTGATAGTGAGAATAGTTGCTATCCGTCTCAAGAACATATAGCAACGATTTCGCATTGCTCTAGACGATGCATTGTGACTCATATAAAACAATTAGAAAAATTAGGGTTTATAACTGTAGTTCGTACCAAAGATGGAATGAAAAAACTAAATAGGTACATTCTACGATGTGAAAATATTTCACATAATACTAATATATATTCAAGTGAAAATATTGCACAACGTAAACCTAAAGAAATATTTAAAAAGAAAACTAGGAATAAAAATTTCATAGCAATGTAGGAGAAAAAAATGAGCAAAAAAATTGACGGTGTATTCCGTGCAAAAGATTTAACCGAAAGTATATGGGAATTGTATGAGGGTAAATCACAAAAAAGATATGATATAGGTTTCACCAGTGGTAGAGATTTATTTAAAATAATCAAACCATCATTCATTTGTATGACTGGAATACCTAATTGTGGAAAGTCGTCATTTACTTATGATATTCTCATGAGAACTGCAAGAGAATACGGGATGTCTTACATGATATTCTCACCCGAACATTCCAATGCAGTAAATTTAAAAAGGCTTGTAGAAAAATACTGCAAATTACCATTCGACCATATTTTTTCTAACAGGGCAAATGAGACACAAGTATTAGAAGCTATTGAATTTATTCATGAGCATTTTTATTTCGTGGACATGAAAGAAGAAAGTCCTGACATTGATTGGATTTTAGACCGAGCTAGACAAGTACATAAAGAATATAATATTGATGGAATGTTGTTAGACCCTTATAACGAAATCAATCCTGCGAGAGCCAACTTGCGAGAAGACGAACACATATCACTACTTATCTCTAAGATTAAAAGATTCAACAGAGAAACAGATACAGTTACATTCATGGTTGCACATCCTACTAAGCAGATAAGAGGTGCAGATGGAACTTATGAAGTGAAGTCTGCTTATGACATCTCGGGAAGCTCACATTGGGCAAATAAAAGCGACCTAATTGTTATCGTAACTAGGAACTATGAATCCGAGACAACCAACATAAGGATTGCAAAAGTAAGAGAGATTGACGTGCAAGGACAAATCGGAAGCTTTACTGTAAAGTGGAATAACAAAACAAAGTGTTATGATGATTGGATTTAAGGTATAGTAATGGCTATGAGCAAACTAGAGTGGAACATACAAATTTGTCCAGTAGAACATCTCAAGGAATATAAAAATAATCCTAGAAAAATTACACCTGACAAACTTAAACATCTAGAAGAATCAATCAAGAGATTCGGACTAGCCGAGCCGATAGTTGTAAACACAGACTTTACTATCATTGGTGGACACGGTAGACGAAAGGCATTGAAGAAACTAGGTATCAAAGAAGTACAGACTTACTTTCCAAATAGAAAACTTACAGAAGAAGAATTTGACGAACTCAATATCAGGCTTAATAAAAACGTAGCAGGTGAATTCGACTTTGATATTTTAGGTAACAGATTCGAACTACCTGAATTACAAGATATGGGTTTTACTGCATTAGACTTAGGTGTTGACCTTAGAGAATTTGATTTATCTGATGATAATTATAAAGGTGACGATGAATTCAAAACGCCAACAATTGCATACAACTTAGTGTTTGATAGTGATGCACAACAAAAATTATGGTATACATTTTTAAAAGACTTAAAGAAAACTTTTCCTGACCTTGATACACACTCAAGTAGGATTGATAAATTTTTAAGAGACAATGGCACAAAAGAAGAAGATTAGAAAGTTCATAGATGCAAACGTTTATGATGAATCAATAAAAAGAATCAATCATATCTATGATGCCTTTGATACTGTAGTTGTTATGTTTAGTGGTGGTAAAGATAGTTTAGCAACATTACATCTTTGCAAAGAAGTTGCAGAATCTAGAGGGCATAAAAAAGTAAACGTAGTATTCAGAGACCAAGAACTTATTCCAAATGTAGTTATAGACTTTGTTAACAAGTATTGTGATTTAGATTGGGTTGATATGAAATATTTCTGCGTAAAAACTTATTCAACGAAATATGTTTTAGGTCAAACACACACTTACATACAATGGGATTCTGACAGAGAACATATAAGACCAATGCCAAAACATGCGATAACACATAAAAATATATTCGACAGAACTACGATGGATGCTTTTACTGCATCTTTTTACAAAGGTAAGTTAGCATTCGTAAATGGTATAAGAGCAAGTGAATCACTAAGAAGATATGGCTCATGCATGGAAAAACTTAACGAGAATTATATCAACGCAACGAAAGGAACAGACAGAGTTAAATTATGCAAACCAATATTCGACTGGCAAGAAAATGATGTATTCAAATACTTTTATGAAAATGACATTGAGTATTGCTCAATATACGATTCACAAATGTGGAATCAAGAAAACCTAAGAGTTGATACACCAGTACATCACGAAGCATCTAAAAGATTTTTCAAACTAAAGACAAGAGACCCTTTTCTTTATCAGCAAGTAATAGACTTATTTCCTGAAATGATAATTCAAGATAAATACTATGCAGAGTACAATCAAGAAACTTTAAAAGACAAGTATGGAAAAGACTTACAAACTATTCTCGATTATATAAAAGAGTACATTACAGAGCCGAGACAAAAAAACTTAGCATATGAAAGATTTAAACAAGCAGTTATTGCACACAGGAAAAGTCCTGATGCATATCCGATTTACCATCTACTTACATTCTTTATGAGTGGTGAGTACAAAAGAAAAATATATCCAATTAATAAATACGTTTATGAAAAAAGAGCCAATAGAACAAATTAAATGGATTGATTCAAACAAGCTTGTAGCTAACGACTACAATCCTAATGTTGTGATGAATGCCGAACTAAGAACATTAGAACTTAATATCTTAACGATAGGATGGGTACAACCAGTTATTGTATCTACAGAAAACATTATCATTGATGGATTTCATAGAACAATGTTAAGTAAACAATCTAAGAAACTAAAACAAGTCTATGGTGGCTTAGTACCTTGTGTTGTATTTGATATACCAAGAGACAAAGCAATGATACTTACAGTACGCATGAACAGAGCAAAGGGAAGTCATATAGCACTTAGAATGTCTGAAATGATACGAGAGTTGATTGATAAGCATAAGTGGGAGAACAAAGACATTGCAAAGGAATTAGGTGCATCTAGCAAAGAGATTGACCTATTGTATCAAGAGTCCGTGTTCAAAATGAAAAACATAAAAGACTACAAGTATTCAAAAGCTTGGTATCCAACTACAGAAGATTAATTTATTTGAACATTATAAAAAAGAGATATACTATTCAACAATGCCAAAGATAATTGTAAAGTCAGAAGAAGATAGCAAGATGGTTAAAAACCTATCAGGTTTAGGAATAACTCAAGAGCAGATATGTGCATTGCTAAAGATATCAAGAAACACTTTGACCAAGTATTACACGGAAGAACTTTCGCAAGGTAAAGCAGAAGCAAACGCATCTGTATCAAGAAACTTATTTAGGATTGCAACAGGTGATGGACAAGGTGCTGTTACAGCAGGAATCTTCTGGTTGAAATGCCAAGCAGGTTGGAAAGATACAAATACACTAGAGGTGATTAACTCAGAAAATGACGAGAGAAAATTTGAAAAACTTCTCGACAACATTCGAGACTCTGCAATCGAAGCAGAGAAAAGCGACACTACTACTAACTGAGTGGTGGCATAAAAAAGCTAGACCAAAACA
>Ga0208298_1000483_pt1 | contig 16874 bp, 13 predicted proteins | sample 14BtaG_FD_184088 | JGI IMG/M metagenome (GOLD analysis project Ga0208298, IMG submission 184088) | Marine viral communities from the Subarctic Pacific Ocean - 14B_ETSP_OMZ_AT15311_CsCl metaG (SPAdes) (version 2) | ecosystem: Environmental > Aquatic > Marine > Oceanic | place: Pacific Ocean... | reverse complement strand
GTAGAGCATCAGGCCCAGCGCCTTTAGTTGAACTGTTTAACTTTGCTATCACTACATTCAAGAATGCACAGGGGCGTAAGCTATCTAGCATTGAGTGCCATGACTTGATGTGCTTCATTGGTCAGATCGTTGTGGTAGGTGGTGTTCGTCGTAGTGCTATGATATCTCTGTCTAACCTGAGTGATGACCGTATGCGTCACGCTAAGTCAGGTCAGTGGTGGGAGACTGCAGCGCATCGTGCGTTAGCGAATAACTCTGTGAGCTACACTGAGAAGCCCGACATGGAAACGTTCATGCGTGAGTGGCAAGCCCTAGTGGAAAGTAAGTCTGGTGAGCGTGGAATATTCAATCGCCAAGCAAGTAAAGTACAGGCAGCTAAGAATGGTAGGCGTGATCCTGACCACGAGTTTGGAACTAACCCGTGCAGCGAAATCATCTTGCGCCCTTATCAGTTCTGCAATCTTACGGAAGTTGTTGTACGTGCCACAGACACTATTGAAAACCTAGAAGGTAAGGTACGTATCGCAACTATCCTTGGAACAATCCAGTCAGCCTACACAAAGTTCCCCTACTTACGTAAGGTATGGAGCAAGAACACAGAAGAAGAACGTCTGTTGGGTGTGTCTCTTACAGGTATAATGGATAACCCCTTAATGACAACTGAGAATAGAGGATTGGAGAAGACCCTTGCACACCTTAGGAGCATTGCTGTATCTACTAATGCTGAATGGGCTGACCGTCTTGGTATACCTCATAGCGCTGCGATTAGCTGCAATAAACCATCGGGAACGGTATCACAACTGGTGGATAGCGCCTCTGGGATACATGCTCGTCACAGTGCCTATTATATCCGTACTGTCCGTGGTGATAACAAAGATCCATTGACGCAGCTTATGAAGGATCAAGGTATTCCTAATGAGCCGTGTGTTATGAAGGGTGATACAACTACTGTGTTCAGCTTTCCACAGAAGTCACCAGCAGGTGCAGTAACACGTAATGATATGACAGCTATAGAACAGCTTGAGCTTTGGCTAATGTATCAACGTCATTGGTGTGAACATAAACCTAGTGTGACTATCTCAGTGCGTGACTCTGAGTGGATGGCTGTGGGTGCGTTTGTGTATGAACACTTTGATGAGATGTCAGGTGTGTCTTTCTTGCCACACTCAGATCATACTTATCAGCAAGCCCCATATCAGGATTGCACAAAGGAAGAGTATGAAGTATTATTAAGTTCTATGCCAGAGAAGATTGATTGGAGTAAGCTCTCTGACTATGAACAAGAGGACAACACTGTTGCAATGCAGACTATGGCTTGTACTGGTGATGTATGTGAAGTAGTAGACTTAACTTAAACCCAAAGGAGAAGTAAAATGACAGGTATTGAATTTATGGCAGTAGCAACTATTGGTGTGGCAGCTATTGGAGAAGTGGTCAACTTAGCAGTAGAGCATGGTCCAGCCTTGATTGATCAAGTGAAGAATTGGTTTTAACATGTATGCTTTACTGTTAGTTATGATGTTTGAAGGTAAGGTACAGGTACACGCCTTTAATGGTTTGTTCATGGACCATGCGTCTTGTAATGAGGTTGGTTCCACTATGGAAGAACGGTTAGAAGGTTCAAAACCAGGAGCATCAGCTACAGCTAAAACATATTGTTTCCAAATACCAGAGAGTGCATAATGTGAACCTAGAAGAAGAAGCTAAAAAGCACACACGAGCTAGGCAGGAAGAGTTCTACGATAAGTTAGTTACCTTATTGATACCTGCCCAGCGTCACATATCTACTAGCCTGTATGAATCTAAATCAAAAGATAGAGCACTACAAAGTATAGAAGATGCTATCTTATTAGCTAGACATGCAGCAGAAATAACTAAACTTAAATAAAAAAAGGGGGCTGTCGTGGCCCCCTCTTCTTTTCTTAGTTACCCTTCTTTAGGTAATTGAGATGATCTATGTATGAGTTGTACATGTTTAACTCTCTGAAGTTGAACTCTCGTACATCTGTAGTAGAGACACCGTTGCGCTGCATGTACTTGAAAGCTTCTTTTTGTTGCTCTTTAGTACCCTTAGTGTAAGCCTTATAGCGCAGCCTATCCATGAAACCAGGATTCTCGTAATAGTCTAACATTTTTCGTGTTTCTTTACGAGCCTCTTGAAGCTCAAACTTAACTCTGTCTCTACGATACTGCAGCAAGCTTGCACCTGCAGGTAAACCTTTCCCCTCAGTAAAGCGCTCATCCTTTAGAAGCCTAGTCATTTTAGGCTCTAGCATAGGAGCAAGCGACTCATTAAAGATCCTGTCATACATAGGAATCTTACCACGTTGATCTGCTGTCCATGTCTGTAGTTCAGACAGAGAGTATACTTTCTCTGCTGCTGTTCTACCTTTCTTAACGTTGATACCTAGTATCCTAGCTAACGGATTAGCATCATAGACATCACCCTGACGTGTAGCTACCCGTAGCTTTTCACCAGTGATGGTATCCGATTCCCCTATTAGTACCTCTAAGATATTGTCAAAGTATTTAGTTGCGCTCTGTGTAAACACTGCGCCACCCTTAGCCTGTCTAACATCCTTAGCTGTATCAGTGTCAGTCAGGAAGCCAACCATTCTGTTAGCTGCATCAAGTGGACGGGTAAAGCCAGCAGATATGTTTCCTGCAGACTTGTACAAAGCCTCTAAGCCTTTGCTTCTGTCGCCACCCTCTGCGTTGAACATCATGTCCATAATATTGTACAGATCATTTGCAAACTGTGCATCCCTTGCAACCTGTCCAATAGCAAGCTGGTTTCCTACCTCTTGCATAAGCTCTTTGGGTATAGGCTCGCCTTTACGTCTTAGGTTTGCGGCACGTCCTATAGCTAAGAAAGCTGACATAGGGAATACGTTACGTACATCTATGATAGTACCGCCACCTGTGTTGATCTCGTTGAAAGCTAAGCCTTGCTTCTCTTGCTTCTCTGAGTACAGCATAGCCGTGCCTATCCCTGCTGTACCTACTAAAGCTCTAGACATAGCCTCAACGGACTGGATGTCTCCATCCTTAGCTATACGTGCTGCAGCAGGAAGTAATGATGCTGGACCCCACTGATAAGCTGTAGCTACAACGTTGTTCATAAATCTACCAAACGGTATGATAGTTCCTAAACCAGGAGTGTTAGACGCTTTCTCTACAAACTTAGCTACCTCTCCTAAGGCTTGGTCTTTTGTCGTGTAGTCCTTTGAAAAGACAGACCGTAGTGTCGTGTCAATAGCAGCACCAATAACGTCATCGTCTATCTCATCTAGTCTACCTTCTTTAAGAATTGTCTTGAGTGATACTTCTTTCTTTAACCTTAGATACTTGTCTAATTCAGTCATAAACATCTGTGACTTAGTGAATGTATCTTGGATACGTACACCTGTAATATTCATAGATGCGTTTGTAACTCTTTCTATATTCTTGTAATAAGGATCATTAGGGTCCATACCAAAACGTTTAGCGCTACGTTCTACTCCCCCTGCTACTGTCTCAAACAATAGACCTTGGATGTCGGACTTTCCTGTTTCATCTTTAATTTCTTGCATCATCTTCATATAAGCGTCATGTGTTGTGAAAGGATCAGCAAAGTTCTTCATCTTTTGAGCTTGTATTTGAGAATATACTTTAGCTTGTTTAACTAGTTTTTCTGCTCCCTTGAAGTCACCTATACCGTAACGCCCTGCAGCCCCAACCATGAGTAAACCAGATGACATAGTGTCAGCTACAACCTGACCACTAAAGAACTGCCCGAAGCCCATAACGTTTGCGGATGTAGTAGCAGGAGATGAAACTAACATACGTTTCCATACGTTCTGACCGTAAGAGAACCGCTTAGCTTTTCTAGCTACAGCAAACTCAGACTCAAGTGTATCACGTAGTTCTTTACTGTTGAGTGTTTCTTTAAGGATCTCGTTACCAGCTACAACACCACCGTCTATGGTACGTCTAACCTGAGACATGACTGCAAGCTTACGTCCTGCTCTGGATACATCTGCTGCAATAATCTCACCAATCTCTACTCCTAAGTCAGCAGCCTCACCTAGTGTTACACCTACACGACTTCTAAATAATCCTGATATCTCTTGAAGTTCTTCTTCTGGCATAAACCTTAACAGGTTAGTCATAACATCAGATACCTTAGTATCCCTACGAATCTTTATACCTTTATCTCTGAATACTTCTACAACACCACCCTTATTACCATCACCTAGCATGATTTGACGTAATAGAGTTTCAGGTATAGCTGTGTTCTCTTCTAAGACTTCCTCACCTGCTTTGACTTTCTCATCCCATCTTTTGATACCATCCTTGATAGCGTTAGATGCTCTCTCTTGATCCTTAACGTCAGGCAACAAAGACTTACCTATAGTCTCACGTTTTAGTTTACGCTTCTCTGCCTTGAGTTGGTTTATCTTTCTAGTTCTAGCTGCCTTCTGTCCTTTGCTTGTGGCTGGCATAGCTTGTGCTGCCTCTATGTCTTTATCCAATGAGGCAATCTTAGCTTTATCAACTAACTCAGTTGACTTCTCTGCACGTCCTGCTATCTGTGCCTCTTGTACAGCATCACCTAATCCTGACGCACCGTCAAACTTACCAAAGGCATAATGCAAGCCACCCCCTACACCGCCCAGCGCAAGAGATAAACCTGTTTGTAACTCACTGTATTCTTCTTGAGCACCTACATCTAAATAGATGTGCTGTATAGCGTTGTCTTGAGTTGCAGCAACAAGAGCGTCAATGGCAGTGGTCTGTAGTACGGCTCTCTTGCCAGCCTTCTTTAGTTCGTCTTTAGCTACCCCAGCCGCAGCCTGTTGTGCTGCATTTAGTCTGACTTCTGCTTTAGCTTTCTTTGCAGCCTTACGTGCTGCCATAGAAACTTCTTTGCTAGACGCACTCTTGGCTATCATCTTCTGAGCCATTAGAGTACCAGCCTCAATGCCAGCATTCTCAGCAGCTTGCTTAGTAGCACCACTCTGTGCTGCACGTTTAGCGGCCTGACTTGCTGCTTGTCTGATTGCAGCCTTACCTGTTTGTGTTACACCTAATGCAGCGGCCTTACCGAAACCACCAGTAAGCGCACCCACATAGTTTGTAGGGTCTGACGCTGCAGCAAACACGTAGTCTTTCACACCGTCTAACGCACCGTATATACCGTCATTGACAAACACATTACCTAAGCTGTCGTACAAGTTGTACGCTTCAGCAGCCATAGCCTTTGTGTTATCATCCGCTTTACTTATAAAGCGTACCTCACCTGCAGTAGACACAGCGTTGGTATTAAAGAAACGCATATGATCTACGAAGTCTTCTACTAAGGTTTCTTCTTCCATGTCCATATAGTCAGCACCCTTATTGGCTGACATGTAGTCACGTATAGTGTTGAGGTTTTCGTATCTATAAAGATCCTTCTTCTTTAACTTCTGACCTTCAGGTATAGGACTTTCAAAGATATCCTCTTCATTGTCTAGTACAATAGAACTATGCTTATGCATAGGTGGCTCTACTTTCGCAAAGCCACCCTCATCTAGTCCATACTTTTTAAATATATCAACTTGGTTTGTCATTCATAACCACCTAACTCTCTGAGAGTTCTTCCTTTAACTATACTTCTTACTGTCTTTGCGTAGTTAGGATCAGTAGCGTAGCCTGATCTGCCTAGTGCAGCAATTTGTTCTTCTAATGTAGTGGCTGCAAGGAAAGGTTTGTAGCGTGGGTTCTCTTGTAAGAAAGTACCGTAGCCTTTTACGCTATCAGCTAAACTATTATACGCCTTAAACTTATCTGTAACCTTTACTCTCTTGCCATCAATAACTTCATGTGTAGTAAAGTCAATACCTTCACCGCCATGTGCCTTGATACCAAAGAAGCTATTACCTTTTACCTTACTACCCCAGCCTGTTTCAACAGCACTCTGTGCAATGATAACACGCTCATCAATACCTAACTCCTGAGATAGCTGTTTAGCTAGGGGTTTTATTGCACTTACGAAAGCTGCTTTGGTTTCAAACGGTCCTGTGTGTACAGGTGCCTGTGGTTTCTCTACAAGAGAGGGTGCTTCTACCGTGCTATCTGGAACAGCAGCATACTTTGCGTAATTTCCTGTGGTTTCTTCTCTAGCATATTGTGAATAGTTACCCATTTCTTTCTTTACCTTTTGGAAAGGGGCCGCTTCCATCATCATCATAATAAAGACTACCAATAGGAAGAGCATCAAACGCTTCATCTTTTTCCTCCGTAGTTTCATAGTTTCGGAGGTCAACTATACCAGATTCTACAGGTTTGTCAACAGCTTTCTCTGGTTCTGCAGTTACCTTAGGAGAGCCATCTTTGTTGTAATCTTCTCCAAACAGTTCATCCCACTGGCTAGGCTTTAAGTTATCTGGTGCAGCCATCTCACCTGAGAGTATCTTATCTCTAGTTGCACCATCCATACCTGAGCCTCTGAACTCAGCGAATAAACCCTCTGCTGGTCTTGGTGGTACACCTAAAGATATACCTCTACCCTCATCTGTTTCTGTCACGTAATGTAGCTTACCATCAAAGCCCCCCTCTGGGCCTGGCTCACCTGGAAAAAACACCTTCTCTGGATCTACCTCAGGCACATCTTTTGGCAAAGGCTTATCACCGTAAGCTATAGAGGATGGACTTAGAAGTCCTTGCTTTTGAAGGTTAGCTACTAGGAATTCTATGTTATCTTCATCTACAACCCTACCGTCTACCTTCATACGAGAGACTTGATCACCTTCACCTAGTGTAAGCTCTACAACCCTACCTTTACCATCTTTTGTTTTAACGGTAGTGCCGATACTGATGCCTTCTATATCAAGCAAGCCATCCACAATATACATTTCCAAATCATCCTGACTTTGGTAGTTCATATATGTAGCTGTGTATAGTTCATCACCCATCAAACCCTGTAGATTGACAGATGAGTCTTCTAAGAAACGCTTACCAAACTGCTGAGCATATGCATCTACTACACCTGCTTGTTGACGTGCGATTACAGCTTTCTTTGCTGCTTCGTAATCGTCAAAATCAGGGTACTGATCTTTTAGTTGCGAATCTAAAGCCTGAGACAACACACCTGCGTCACCATACGCTTCTCTAAATGCTGGTCCTACAGATACAGGATTGTAATCCTTGGAAGGCCTAAAGGAGAAGTAAGTTCCAGGGTCCATACTCTCATAGGCTTCCTGTCTAGCTATCTCATTGATGTCCATCATAGAGTAGCCTTCGTAGTACGCATCCTTATCTAGTCTAGCCCTTGCTGAATCTTTAAGGCCCATGCCCAGCGCAGACTTTAGGAAGCCCTGATCCTTAGCTTTGTAGCCACCTAGTGATGGAGAAGCTAAACCAATAGAGTTGGCGTAGTGTTCAGCAGGGTCCATAGCTTGTGCGGAAAACTCATCAGGCATATCAATGAAAGCATCTAGCTCATTCTCGCTGAATGTGTACGAACCACCAGCGCTAGGCCTCTTCTCTGCTTCTTTCTGTAGTGACTGAGAAAACTCAAACAAAGCCTTTGGCCCTGCTGCAATAGCTGCATTGATGTGTTTGTCTTTTGCGCCTAGCTTTTTAAGCATATTGATTTCTGTTTTAGCTAGGTTGACTAAGGCTCTACGTTTACCTACAATAGACTTATTACGTTCAGCCTGTTCACGCTGTTGATCTTCATAGTCCTCTGCATCTTGTACACGCTTCTGAATAGCCTTAGCTTGGTCATCCATAAATGCTGTGGCAAATGCCTTAAAATTAAAACCCATAGTTATGCACCTCTCGCCATAAGACCTGCACCCTCAGGTGGCATCGACTCTTCTGCAGGTTCTGTTACTTGTTGTAGCTCTTCAGCCTCAGGCGGTTGTTCCTCTGCCATAGGCTCACCCTCTTGTTCTGAAACTAAATAGTCAGCCATAGACTGCAGCATGGACGTTCCTTCGTCCTGTGTCTTAGCTTCACGTACAGCGGCCTGTAGTAACATAGCAATCTTAGCTTCTTCTTTATTTCTCTTTTCTTTCTTGTAGTCTTTGTTAGATAACTTGTAGTCGATACCATAACTACGTGCAACAGCAGCAAAGTATTCTGTTAATGCAGGTGCAATCAAAAGACCTACATCTAAACTATGTACACCACGCATAACATTAGAAAGATACAGAGTTTCTACCATAGGTACAATAGCAATACCCGATTCTACAGCTACCATGAAGTCATCTATAACTTCTTCATTAGATAAACGTTGCATGTAATACTTCAAAGCTTCTTCTACTGAAGCAATCTCAGGGGGTCTTTCCCACTGTCGTTCACCTGGCTTATGTGATGTTAAAGATGAACCCGGTATAGGTTTACTATATTCTAATACTGCCATTTTATTTTCCTACTTAGTAAATCCTGCACCGAAGTACAGACCTACGATTGCTGATACTATATGTGTGTCTAATGGTGTGATTACAAAACCCTGTGCTGTACGCCACTGTACCGTTTCTGCTGGTCCAAACAACCAGTTCCAGAAACCGCCTGTAGCTTCTGTGTATCCTACAATTACACCAACCTCAGGATACCATACTGCTACTAGCTTTGGCAAGACAATAATGCTAAACACTGCAGATAAAGCTATGATGCGCCTAGTCCAAGCAAAGTGTTTATCGTTCTTACCTGCGTTCCTAGCTTCATTAACTTGATCTGCTCTGAACTGTGCAGTCTGCAACATCATCTTCTGTTGCTCCTGCTTGTTCTTCATGTTCTGCCCCCAGATAGACATGACGCCACCAAGGATGGTAGAGAAGAGCATGGTTATGAGTTCTAAAGGTAAGCCAAACATTAACTACCCCATGTATTAGGGTTGCCAAGGTTAATTAATATGGGTGTACCCTCATCTTTGTCTGGGTTCTTATAATCTCTACTACCTAAAAGAAATCCAGTATTATGTACAGCCGACATAAAACCTATCTTGCCGCTTGCATACGCCGCAAGTGTATCTTTTATGCCTTTAGCAGTTGAGTACTTTTCTTCAAATTTTTCCGTTGATAAAACAGGGTACTCACCTTTTTTATTTGGCTTTGCAGAGTAGTCTGTATAGATATTGTAATCATACATATCTTTTAAAATAACATCTCCGTTTTCTCTTTGCGTTAAATAAGTATCCCCTACAGAATAGTAAGCTCTAACTTCAGGTGGTAAGTTAAGAGCAGATTCATCTTTACCTGTTCTTACTTTCATCACATCTTTAGCAGTGTCTATTTGTTGGGCTTTAGTTACTAATCCCTCACCGTGCTTACTCCACATATTTCTAAAGTGATCTAGTTCATTCTCTTTAAAGGATGCTTCATCTATAGTTATAGGTTTAAGACCTAAGTATTGATTTCTATCTAGCCCTAGTATGTTTCTAAATAAAAGTTTAGCAGGTGTGGATGTAGCTAAATCTAAATATTTACCTTTAGGGAAAGAAGAGAATATCCCTGCCTGAACAGCGTCAGTCGCATCAAACTCTCTAGTCATCAGGCCATCTGGTTCTGTTACATCCTCACTCTTAGCTGAGCTAAGTAGTCTTTCATTAATCAATGCATCAGAAAACCTATTCTCGCCAGCTATCTGATCCTCTCTAGCTAAAGATGGACGGGTATCAAATAATAGTGATTCTACTATAGGGGAATCAGGAGCTACACTACGCAGAGCCTGTTTGGTATTTGGCCCTGCTATACCATCTACCTTTAGTCCTTCTCTTTCTTGAAAAGACTTAATTGCTTTTCTTGTATTCTTACCCATAATACCGTCTTCTACAAGAGACTTACCATTTACTGTTATACCTGCAGCGTTTAGCGCTGTCTGTAGATCTCTGGTTGAATCTATTTTTGTATAACTTCTCTGCTCTTTTCTTATAGCTTGTATTTCTTCTACACTCTTAGGCCTAGCTCTAGGTCTTGCAGACGCTAAGGGGTCCATAACCATTTTTACTTCAGCTAAAATATCATCTACTTCATTATCTTCCACTACACCTGCAACCTTTACGTTAGCTCTACCGCCATCCGTTAAAGGCGCACCCTTATTAAGTTTAGCTAATTGCATAGCTGTAGTTCTATACTTACCGTTCAGGTTCCTAGCATCTGTCTGTAAAGTAGCGAGAGGTATGTCTACCCCTTCTTCTGGTGTATCATCAAAGTCAGCCATCCCAGCAATGAACCTAGAAGCAGAATCAGCGCCTGACGGAATAGCTTCTTCATCAGCGTCATCCTGATCTGGTCTACGTCGAGGGCGTAAGCTAGTAGTGGGAGCACCTAAACCAGATGGTCTGGCTTGAGGTCTTACTACATCCTCTTGTTCACCTGAACCAAAGATGTCAGTTAGTATATTTTTTATTACTTGATCAAAGCTAGACATATTGGAAAACCTTTATTATGTTTTGGAGATAAATGATGTCACGACAGATGACAAGAAATCACCTGCAGCGCTACTGTAAGCTGAGTCTTCAGAAGCATCTGCTTGTATCTTAGCTTTAGCTAACTCATGGTCACGGTCCATTTGTTTCTCAGAGCTAGTCCATGCAAAATCCATAAGGTCACGCTCTTGCTGCCACAACTCAGCTATACCCTGTGTAGTCAAGTTGTTCTGTGCCATAACTTCAGCCATGTTCGCTTCATTAAGTGCTGCAGTATTAGCTGTAGCTATCTCCTGCCTCCATTTAGTATTAGCTTGTGCGACAACCAGTTCATTCTGTGCGTTAAACAAATCACGTTGGTTATCAAGTTCAGCTTGAAACTTAGTCATAGAGTTCTCTTCACCTGCGTTAAACTGTTCCATAGCATTCTCTTGAGCTATGTTAAACTGCTGTACGTTAGTTGACATAGTTTCATAGAACTGATTAACTTGATTGATGCTCTCAGCGTTAAACTGTAGTTGTGCATTCTCAGCCGCTTGATCTGTGAATATGCTTTGCACCAAAGTCTGTGTCTCAAACATAAGAGCTTGCTGCTCGTTGTCTAAGTTCTTCATATCCATTTCTAAGAAAGCCTGTGCTTGCTGTGCTGCAGCCTGTTGATTATTACTAAGGTTAGCCATGTCAACATCAGTTAGAGCAGCACAGTCAGCTAAAAGCTTAGCTTGTTTGTTTGACAGATTAGCTAAGTCTACAGTCTGAGTAAGTTGTGCATTCTGCAAGGCACGAGATTGCTCTGCAGTAAAGTTCATATTAGCAATCTCAGCAATACGCTCTGCTTTAATAACATTAACTTGTTGCTTATTAGATAGCTCCTGACCTTTCATTGCAGCTTCTATCTGAGCATTGGCTAAAGCAGTCTGTTGACGGTTGGACAGGTCAGCCATATCAATAGTCATCTTGTTTGACATATTGAATATACGTGTTTGCTGTTCGTTGTTGAGTTCTATCTCACGCTCAGACACTTGGTTAGCAACATTGAAAAGAGCAGTCTGCTGTTTGTTATCTAGAGCACGTCCTTCCATAGCCGCCTTAGCAACAGCATCTTGGATAAACGATTGTTGTCTATTTGTAGCCTCCTGCATGTTGGCTTCAAACGCTTGTGTACTTTCGATCACAGCCATCTGCTGTTCGTTGGTAAGCTCCTGACCCATCATAGAAGCTTTAACTTGTAAGTTAGCCAAAGCAGTTTGTTGTGAGTTTGACAAGTTAGTCATCTCTATCTCTAGATTTTGTGTAGACTTCAAGATAGATGTTTGCTGTCTATTCGTAAGGTTGATATCATTTACTGCAGCATAACGTGCAGCATTAGAGATAGCTACGTTAGAACTAATGTCTAGCTCTTGACCTAACAGTGCCGCTTTAAATTGTGCAGTAGCAAGTACAGCTTCTTGTTCGTTGCTCAAGTTCTTTAATTGCAGATTAGCATTGTTCATACTGTTCTGTAAGTTTACGGTCTGTTCGTTTGATAGATTCTGTAAAGCAAAGTTCTGTGCTGCAGCAGCATTAGCTATAGCAACTGCCTGTTCGTTACGGACATTTTCCATTTCCATGTTTGCAAATGTAGCCGCATCTGCTGCTGCTATAGGTATAGCGGATTCCATAGCGGCCTGAATAATAGCTGCACCTGCCATAGAACTTGCACCTAATCCACGGGCAACCAAAGCGGCCTGTGCTTTACGTATACCACCTGCAGCCCAAGCTGGTGTACCATCGTTAAACTGACTCATCAGCTTTTCCATATGGAAGTCAACAGTAGACTTAGCGGAAACAGTTCCTACTGCTGCCTTAGCTTCTAGCTGTTGAGTAAATGTGGCTGAAGCAGCTTTAGCAGTGGCATCCTCATTAAGAGCTTCTAGGGTTTTAGCAGTTACAATAACCTCTTCACCATTGAGAATATCATTTACATCAATTATCTCATCTTTTTCAATAACGTCTGTTTGTTCTGCAGTAATCTCAGGTACATACTCAGATTGTTTTTCTTCTTCAGATGCATACTCAGTGAAGTTTGCAGCGTCTTTTACTTTACTGTCTTCAACCTTTGCTACATCTGTAGGTGGTAAATTGTAGTCTACTTCAGCAGTTGCTTCAGGTGTTTTAGTATCGTACTTAGCAGCATCAATCTCATCAACTTCGCCTTCAAACTGCTGCGCCTTAGATGTTGTGTACGCATCAAATAATGCAGCATCAGGAAACTCTTCTGAGTCCTGCTTTAGTTTACCTACTATCGTACCTGTCTGAATTGCTTTCTCAACAGACGCTGATGCTTTCTCGTAAGCAGCTTTAAGAGTTTCGTAGCTTTCTGTATCGCCTTCAGCTAGGGCAGACATCATACCAGCCTGAAGTCTATCACGTTCTCCATTGATACGTATTACATCGTCTTCACTGAGAACTAGATTGTATGACTCTAGCTTAGCAGGATCTTTAAACTCTCCTGCTAGTTGTGCTAAATCACCTGGTGTCATCTGCGCTGCTGTCATCTTAGATTCGTCAGACAGCGTTCCTTTAGCGAACTGCCCTAACTCATCTAAGGCTTTTATTTTCTCCTCTGATTTAACTGCAGTGTATGTCTCTGCAGTATCCTTTATTGCATCCTGTTCAATCTGAGTTTGTTGTGCTGCATAGTAATCATCTATAGATTTTTGAACATTTTTTGGTAAAGGCATTACCATAGGAATAGCGTAAGGGTAAGGTGGATATTTTTCGGAGCGCTCTTCACGAGATAAACCCTGCAGATAAGCTGCTGCTTTTTTTACTTTAGGGTCTGCTGCCTTACCTGCTGACTGAGCTTGCTTAACTAAAAGCGTAGCTGCATCAGCAACCTGACCTGTGCTGCTATCAATAAGCTGATTGTCTTTAACTTCCAAGCCATACACAGTAGGTTGAGAAAGAAGAGAACTAGGTGACGTAATAGATTTACCTAGAGCTTCACTAGTAGAAGGTATGTCTGTAGTTTCAAACTTCTTTTCAGCCGTGCTTACACCTGCTTGTGCATTTGTTACTTGAAGCTCAGCGTCTTCTATTTCTCTTTTACGTATTTTAACAGCTTCTTTATATGCATCAACCTGTACCTTTTGAATGTCATACTGTTCTTTATCTTCAACAGGGTCAAGACGTGCTAAAACTGCTTCAGCTTCAAGTAACTCACTTTCAGTAGTAGTCAGAGTTGTCTGAGCAGTTGTTAGATCTGTCATAGATTTACTGTAAGCTGCCTGTGCTTCATCTAAAGCCTTAGAAGCATCCGTAATCTCAGGTGTAGGTGTGCCTGTCTTGAGTATAAAGTCAGGCTTTTCAGTTGTCTCTTCTGCTGGCTGTTCTGCTGGCTGTTCTGATTCAGTATCTTCTGTAGTATCTTTTATTCTAGATACTTCTGTGTAGCTATCATCTTCTTTTTCTATGGCACCGTCACTACCTTCAGCAAAACCTGTAGCCGCTAAAGGCTCGCCTTCTACACGCTGTCTAGCAATATCTGTGTAACGTCCAATCTTTGCGGCTGCACGAGGGCTAGACGCTAAGAAAGCATCCATCTCATCCTTCTGCGCTGGGCCAGTAAAGCCCATCTCTTTAAGGAGAGTATGTGTTTGCTGATTGGTAAAACCTTTAAACTTTTTCATTGTTACCTAGTTCCTATCCATACAAAACCAAATAGAGCACTTAAACAAAGAATAAAGAGTACAATACCTGCTGACCACTCTACAATCTTTTGTTTCATTTCTATTTGTCTGTGTTCGTGTTCTTTTTTTTGCTTACGTAAATCTGCTTCTATTTGCAGTATCTCTTCCCACTTTGACGGTCCATACATAACTGAGATATAGTCTTTTAGTTCTTTCCTCATCTGAGCTGCTTTTTCTTTAGCTTGCCAGATTTCCATAGCTTGCGCTTCTACTCCACTGCCTAAGACTTTGTACCATGCAGGTTTTTTATTCTGCTGGTCAGCAAAGTCAAGGTCAGCTATTGCACCTGCCCACTTAGAAAGCTGACCACCCATATCCTGTAAATCTTTACCAACGGCTATGCCTTTTTTTATATACCCAAAAGCTGCCGTGGCTGCAGTAATCGCAGTCACTGGATCAATCATAAGCATCTCCCCATTGCTTATAAATTATTTACCGAAGGTCATCCAAACTGCGGTAGCTATAAAAGTTAGTACTGCCACTGTTACCATCCTTACAGTGGTAGACCATATACTTTTCTTAGTAAGTCTCCATGCATCTAGTAAGCTACGCATATCACGTAGGTCACTAGCGGCATCCTGATCTTGTAAACCTATATCAAGTAAAGCCTGTGCTGCACCCTTTTTTGCTGCACGGTCTAGCATCTCTTCTAGTTGCTCTGGTGTAAGATCTACCATATTAATTCTCTGTGTTACTTTCTAGTTGAGAGGTGCCTGTAAAAAAAGTTTAGTATGTCAATTATAATTATATGTAATGTTACGCATCCCATTCCATTTCTGCTTTAGTCACAGTACTAGTATACTTATAACCTTGACCTTGAAAGGAATGAGCACTTCCTAAATCTGTAACAGGGTCTACATACCCAATCGCTTCTACGGTGTTAGTGTTCAGATCACACTTAGCTATTCTTGCACAAGTATTTCCACCTATGGTTTCATTCTCAAATACTAAAAACACAACCCTAGATTCACTTTTAGAAGGTAGAGCACAAACTAAGTTTTTATTGTTTGGGTTATAAGTGGGGTTACCTGAACTTATTAGTATGTTATTATTGGCACTGCTAGATAATCCATTAGCCTGTGAGATTGCAGCAGCTATAACTGAGTTGTACTTAGCATAAACTAACAGTCCATTATTGGACATACGATAATCACCAAAATCACCGCCGTCCATAGCATATGATTGATTAAGAGTTGTAGTTCCATCTTGGACATAGCTTGTATAACTTGTATAGTAAGGCCCAATCCACCATCCTTTGTAGTAGTGCATAGATATCGTACCTTGGATATTAGAACTACTTACAGACACATCCGTACCTGAAGTAAAATCAAAACCATTCATACCATACGTATACTTTTGTGAGGCATAACATCTTTTGTTAGTTCCGTTATAAGACACCATATGCCTGTAACCTCTGTTACTGAATGTTTCAGAGTTTACATAAGTAAATCCACCTGCAAGGTTATTGGCTTGTATTTTAAATTCATATGCTGTGTTAGTACCTGCTCTATGACAGGAATACAGATAACCATCAATATAGGTAATACTACGAATAAGACTCATAGAATTTGAATTACCAGGTGTAGTTGCTGTACCTGATCTTTCTTCTTGTGCTAGAGTATCGGGATTAAATCTATGTATATAATCATTACAACAGGCATATAACTTTCCATCATCACCTATGATCATATGGTCAACACCGTTATTGTTACCAATACTTACTGTATTATAAAAGTCTACAGATGCTGCGATAGAAGCGTCTTTAGTGCTAACTTTTAAAATAGAAGGATAGGCGTACATATAAATATATTCTTCAGAACTAGCTGCCCCATAGCCAAATCCTTTAGCTGATGCTCCACCCATTGTCGAAAGTAAAGGCATGTATAATCCTTATGCGTACTGTATAATAGATGCAAACACTGTAAATGTAGCATCTGCTGTTTTTATAATAGTGAATGAGTAAGCATCAATACCTGAAGCATTACCTTCTGTAGGCGCTGATCCACCTTGCCATTTAGGTGTTACTGATGATCCATCTACTTGATATGCGTTAAGATAGTATGCAGTAGACCCCTGTGTCATTAATACAGCAGAAGTCATAGATTGACCTATGGCTAAATTTGAATTGACATTACTAAAATTAATTGTTCTATTTGCAGTTTGATTTGCTGTATAAAACTCAATTGCTTGAGTAGTAGTATCAAATGTAATTGTGCCAGTTGTAGTAGTTTGAGTAGTTACTTTTTCGTACACTTCTTCAATGTCTAGTGTGCCATTTATAGTGGCAGTGCCTGTAAGAGTAGGGCTTGCAGTAGGCGCTTTTGTATCTAACTGCGTTTGGATTGCTGAAGTTACTCCATCTACATAGTTCAACTCAGTGGTGGTAACAGTAGCACCATCAAGTATCTGTACTTCAGCTTGAGTTAAGTCAGCTAAAGCAGATGCGGTTGTGCTCCCCATAGTTGCAAGTTCTGTAAGCTCAGCATCTAAAGCTTGCTTAGCATCTAACTGCGTTTGGATTGCTGAAGTTACGCCATCAACATAGCCAAGTTCAGTAGCTGTCAACGTAGCAGGAATGCCATCTAAGGTGTTTAACTCAGTAGCTGTAGCTGTAACCCCACTTAATATATTAAGCTCTGCAGTAGTAGAGTTTACACCGTCTAGAAGGTTTAACTCAGTAGAAGTAGACGTAACACCTAAGTCTGACAGTTTAGAGATTGTCTTATTTGCCTCCCCACCCATGCCAG
>Ga0208298_1000480_pt1 | contig 16966 bp, 10 predicted proteins | sample 14BtaG_FD_184088 | JGI IMG/M metagenome (GOLD analysis project Ga0208298, IMG submission 184088) | Marine viral communities from the Subarctic Pacific Ocean - 14B_ETSP_OMZ_AT15311_CsCl metaG (SPAdes) (version 2) | ecosystem: Environmental > Aquatic > Marine > Oceanic | place: Pacific Ocean... | reverse complement strand
TGCTGTTGAAGCTCCAATAACATAAGGAGCAGCGGTACCACCAGACAAAATCATTGTGGCTATTATAGGTATTTGGTTAGAAACCTCTTGAAAGGCAAATTTACCAAAGTTATAGTCTTTAAATGCTTCGTTAAATTGAACGTCTCTTACAAAACTATTTCTTATCTCTTGAGAAGCTTGCGAATAACCAGCTCCAAAAGCATCCCAGCCAGCCTGTGTTTCATCGTCGGCAAGCAACATAGGTATAGAGCCCGCTAAATAAACACCGCCAACCAATATATCCGTAAATCCTAAGCCTACATTTGTAAGGTATTTTTCGTGAAGATCATAATTCTTTGAAGCTGCCTCTATAGTTAAATTAGTGTCTTTAATTTTTTCAGTGGCAACGTTTTGTTGATCGCTAATGTTTTTAAACAAAAGCTCCGTTGCAGACATTGTTGCGTTTAATTGATTCGCAACTTCTACGAAACTACTGCTTACTTCTTGTCCGTTCTCTAGAACAACAGTTTCAGCCATAGGATCTATAAATATATTATTTTTAGCGCCCCATTGTAAAACTTTATTTTGATCCTCTGCAGAATATTCACCGCTATTAACTATCTTTATAATATCAACAGTCTCGCTTCTTGTGTCTATTAATGTTTCAAGTTTTTTTGTAGCCGTATTATACTCCTTAGCTAAATCACTTTTAACCAAGCTTCCACCAGCGTACATCTCTTGTTGCGACAAAATACCTTCAGAAATAGCATTTTCACGGGCATTATACTTTGCTTCATTCATTGATTGTTCATAAAGCTGGTTTCTAACCACCTTCTTAGAAGCTTCCTCTAGCTGTTCGCTAGATAAATCTGGATATTGCTGCTTTAGCAATGTGTTAGCCTGGTTTAATTCTTTTTCATACGGCTGGGTTACAACTGTATACTCTTGTGACGCTACAGCGCTTCCCCCGTAAGGCGATGAATAGCCGCTTCTTACGGTGCGGGTTTTAGTATCAAATAAATCTTCTGACTTTAAATATTTATTTGTATTTTCAATACCAGCATTTTTAATTTCTTGGTTATTATTTTCCCAAGATAGATACTTATCTTTAGCAGAAGTGTTTACGGGTGCTTGTAAAAACTTTTCGTGCTTTTTTGTAAATTTTTCTAAAATATTCAAGTTACTTTTCCAAGCTCCAGGATCAGTAGTATCAAATTGTAGTTTTACAGAATCATCTACGCCGGGTATGGTAACCTTGACAACATCGAACATGCTAAAAACCTGGGCGGGACTATCCGTAATATAATCTGTTTGAAAATTAGATTCTTCAAAATTTAAACCCGAATTTTTATAAAGCTCCTGTAAAGCCTTAACACCTTCTTTTTCATCTTGCTGAAATAAATCTTCGTAATCACTTCCTTCTACATATGTGTTTGTTTCGTTATCAAATTTAACACCTTTAAGATTTGATACTAAATCCAATGAACCATCTCCCGAACTGGAAACCCCATTGTCGGACGCTACGTTTATTCCTGGAGTTACAGACGCATCCGTCTCCACAACCCCGTTTTGAAAATCCTCTACAATGCTTGCATCAGGATTTTTATATTTAAAGTAAGTAAGTTGATTTTCAGTATAATCTTTAGTATCAACTACTTCTCCGCTTGCTAATTTATATTTTGGCATAACTATTTTAATAGGTAATTATATCTTTCCATTACTTTGTTTGCAAACTCTTGACCGCCTTCTTTGAGTTTAGGATATGTTTTTTTAACATATTTTTCTGCTTCAGCCATTATGTCTAGGTCCATTGAACCTGCGTTGGTTGTCGAATTTGGCGTTGGCGTTGGGTTAGAATTATTAGTTCCTCCAATTGGCACATATTTAATTTCCCCGTTTGGATTTTTAGGGAGATAGATAGCGAAATTACCAGCTTTACCAGTTGGCGATTCTGTAGATGTTAAATACTTTGTTTCTGGAGACTTATAACCCGAGGTACTTGATCCGCTTCTCTGATTAATTTTAGATTGCTTGTCATTGTAACCCTGGAGCGCGCTCGCCGAAATACCTTCCATTAATTGATTTATAACTATTGTTTGAAGTTCGTCTGTGTTTTCAACGTTATTGAGGGCTTCTTGATTAATAGCCATAGGTTGACCGTTAAAAAAACCGTCTGCCGCTATAGAGCGTAATGCGTCTGGGTTTGTGTTAAATGCTTCCTCAAGCTGTAATCTTATGCTTGACGCTTGCGTTGGGTTAAGCTTTGCTCCTGCTTTATATACTGTGTTAGCAATTGTGGCTATAGACGTTGCTGTCTTAAAAGCTTTTTCCGATGGATTCTTAAAATCCCTAAAATTAACTTTTTTGCCATCCGAGGTGCTAAAAATAAAGTCTCCATTCTCTATGCTAAAATTTGTTTTAGGATCATATATTTCTCCCGCCTGTTTTTTACGTACTAGATCGCCGTTAGATAGCCTGTTGTTTTGAAAGTCATCAACGAACTCTGCTTGATTAGCTTTGTATGTTTTTAATGTACTAGATAGATTAACAAAAGAATTGTTGACGGAATTCATTATGTCGGCATAGCGCATGTATTCCGGATCACTCGCGGAGTAGTTTACTATCTCGTTAGCCGCTTTTACGTATTCGTTTTTTTGGTTAACTAAGTAACTTTGAATAGCTTTTTGCTGTTCCGGTGAAACCCCTGTTAAATCAACATTTGATTTCATTTTATTAACATAGCCTGCTATTTGCTTGTCTACAGCTTTAGCTTTGATTTCCTGCTCTTTTACAAGACGCCTTGCTCTTTCTCTGCCTGCTTGAATACCTTTATTAGCTTTTTCAAGTTCAGCGCCTACAATACCGCCTACATCTAAAAAACCTCCATCTTTAAGTCCTCCAGTTGCAGCAAATAATTCCCCTTGTATTAATTGTTGATTTGCCATATATTTTTTTTTATCCTGACTGTGCGCCCATCATGTTTTCCATAAAGCCAAAGCTTCCATCGCCACCGCCCATTTCGGCTAAACCTGGAATTGAAGGTAGAACAGCTCCAGCTAAACCGGTAACCCCACCTATTATTGACTTTGTGGCTGCTGCTTTAGCTGCTTTAGCCGCTCCAAGTCTTTGTTGAGACATACCTAATAACGTTTCTGTTTGAGATTTTTTAGCTTGCCTAGATTGTAGTTCGCCTGCACGCTCTTGCATATCAAGTTGGCTAGCCATGTTTCGCTCTGCCATTTGGTTCGCTTGCTCTTGTTGTCCTATGCTAACAGACGCGGTTCTTAAATTTTGCGATTGTTGATTTGCTAGTGATTGCGCTAATGCCGCAATTCCAGATCCGCCAGCCGCTCCTTGTAAACCAGACATGGTATTAGCCAGAGCTTGTTGTTGCTGTTCTGCTGCAAATTGTGCTTGTCCTTGGTTTACAGTAAGGTCTTCCATGGTGTTTTCCATGTTAGCATACGCATTAGATGTATCTAAATTTTTAAAATTAGCCATCTGTCTGTTATATGCTGTTTGAGCATCCCGTAATTCTCTTTTTCTTTTACCGCTACCAATTATGCCGCCGGCAATTCCAGCGAGCCCTTTGACAGCTCCTAATATTGGTAACATATCTTTATTTATTTATAGTTTTATTATTACGTGTTATTTACTACTCTCAAAAATCTCTGTTCCCACAGAAAACATTTCTACACTATTTAAAGAATTGTTTCTGAATTGAGCATTTAGATAGTAACCTGTAAGTGAATTTATATTGGTTGAGTTTGTTTTACTAAACAATATAAAGCTAGTGAGTGAAGGTCTTTGAGCGGCGGGTTGTATTTCGCATGTAATAGAGTTATTAGCATAATCAATTGCTGTTATAACTCCAATTTTCTTTATTGTTTCACCATTTGGATCATTTGTATAGTAAGCAGTGTCTCCTATTTGAACCGAAACTTGTATAGGCTCTGGGAATATTAATGTTATTTCGTCCATAATTAAGGGTGTGTATATGTTAATGTCGCTCCTTCTCCGTAAGATCCCCCTATACTGTACACGACCGCTTTATATTCATAAGTAATACCTGAAACCAAAGGAAATTCTGCCGTGTAATTAGCTGTACCACCACCGCAATTGCAATTATAAAATTGGGCGTTTGCGTTTGGAGTGGTTAAGTCTAAAACCTGTATGCCTTTTCTTTGTATTGTTCCGCCGTTTGCATTTATATTTGTCCCGCCCGCAATTAGAACAGGGGAGCCAGTTATTGGATCTGCGCCAACTGTTCCTGGCTGTGTAGTTACGCTACCAGGAGGATCAGGAACTACTAATATAGTGTCTAGATCAAATGAAAACGTTACGTCATCCCAGCCATAAGCTTGAGTGTATACCTCGCTGGTTAATGTCCAGTTATTAGGATCTCCAGGGTCATTTTCCATGTCTATATTAGTTAGGAAAACCTGATTGTTATTTGCTAAGCTTAATGTTGCGGTAGAATTATTTAAAACTGTTATTGTATCGCTAAATGTTATTTCTTTTGAAGCCGTGTTTACGCTTAATACCGTTATACCATCCGGCAAATTAGTATCATAAAAACTCATTCCAGCGGTTATATTAGTTACGTCTGTTACTTTTTGTACATCACTAGAACCACCACCATCGAAAGTTATAGGGTATTCGGGTAGATTTATAATATACGCATCATTTATAGGAGACAGCGCAACTAATGTATTACCTGTGTTGTTGGTTATATTAAAGGAAAGACTAAGGGGCGCTCCAGGCTGTTTTGATAGTCCAGTTGAAATATAGTTAGCGGGAGAAACACTTATAGACCTAGCTGTAAATGTGTTATACGTTACGTTTATTGAAATGTATTGATTTAAATTAACAGTAACCTGTTGGTTAAAACCTCCATAAAAAGCGCCATCAATTGTTATGCTATACGCTTCATTACTTGTTACAGCTGGAAATGTTGCTGTAGCAATATCACTACCAGTTAATTGTATTGTTCCGTTATACGTGTTACTTCCGGAAAATATAGGTTTATTAGATGTCAACGTATAATTAGCACCAACATCGCCTGATACAGTATACGCTCTTGAAGCCCCTGCTTGAGGGAGCGTTGAAGAGTCAAAAGAATATGAGTCTATTTTTAAGGTTGGAGCAAAGGCTACCGCTGCTATTTCCCACGAATCCCCAGCAATACTTGCGTTCCCAAAAGTATAAAATACTTCTATAGTCGTGCTTATTACTTGGTTTTGAGCGTTTGTAGAGTGTGAATACGATACACTGTAATCAGCCATATTACCACTTGTTATAGCTATAACGGGAGTGTTAACAAAATAAGTGCCAGGCTCAGCTGATATCACCTGAGTAAACACATTTTTTGTTTGGCCAAAGTCACCAGGTGACGAATATGAGGCGTTCAAAGTTGTGGGCAATACATTTACAGCTTGTGCGTACGTTACTGTTCCTGATACTGTCGTTTCGGCTGTAGTGGCTATTCCTTTTATACATAAATCTATTATTATGTCGTAAGCAGGCATAACCGAGCCTGGCGTTAACGTAACAGTACACAAAACATTGTCAACGTTTATAGCGCTTTGGCTAAAAACTACATTAGACACAAAATTTGGGTACGGCAATATAACACTAAAATTATCTGCATCTAAAGAATAACCCGGGTCAGGCACTAATGTAAGTATAATGTTTTCAAAGTCTGTTATAACAGTGCCAGCACTTATAGCGTCTAGAGAATGAAAGCATTCTACTGAAAAATTTCCTACGTTTACTGTATTACTCATATTAAGGTATTATATCTCCAGTTAAAACATCTAACGTTAAAGCGGAGTTATTTGGTTGTACTGCCGCATAAACTTCTTGCTCCTCTTTGAATATTTGCATTGTAACCCCGTCCCCGTGTGTATTTAAAACTCCACCCGCAACATAAGTATCTGGAATTAATCCAAAAACAATGTAACTAGGATTATTAGGGTCAGGTGAATTTGCTATTATTTGTTGAGCTGTTTCTATATCTATGGTTACTAAATTATATCTGTCTCTGGTAGTGTCAAAGTCATCATTTGCAGTAATATATTTTTGGAATGGAGCCTGATGTCTAAGATCTGTGTCCGTAACGCCTTGAGCAACCGCGGAAGGTATTGTACCCGACCATAACACGTCTCCCGTTGGGCTGTTTGGATTGCCGTTGGCGTCTGTACTATATGAATCAAAACAATGTTGACTCCCCGGAGGAGGTGTTAGATCATCAAACGTATTACCCACATAAACTCTAGCAAATGTTACGCCATTCCCTGTAAGCATGTAAGTACCTCTTCCGCATCCGTGATTACTACCGTCAATAGCAGCCATTTGGACTGGAGTAGGATCTATTGCATTTGGATCAACCCAGGTTCTTGCTGTTTGTGCGCGTCTAGTTGTTATTAAAAACTCTAAATTAGCCACAGCCGCGGCAATAGTGTCACCTACTACTTGTTGCGTACCCGTATTTCCATCAGGATCTTCCACTGTCATAGTGAAATCTATCAAGCCAGGTTGCTGCCCGGCTGGTACACAGCTATTTGGTATATACCAATTACCTGTGCCGTCATTAATAGGTTCAGGTTGTGCCATCCAAGCTGGTAAATTAGGAACAGGTCTTTGAATAAATAATTGCTGTGACTCGTGATCTGGGTCTGCTAATATTATAGGATTATAAGTAAAGCAATCACCTGGCAATAAGTTCGGCGTTGGAGCTATACTAACAAAATAAGGATCTTCGGGCACTTCTAAAAACTCTAAAGTAACAGTAAAAGTATTACATATAGAACCACAGCATGCTTCAACTACAAATGTTCCTGCTTGCCCATAAAAATTTAAATTAGGATTAAATACAAAAGAGCCGCTTGAGTTTAATGTTAAATTTCCACCTGAGGTAGAATCTAATACTAAACTATACGTTGTAGCTTGAGAACAATTAGTAGGGCCTTGCAGTTGCACAGTTAAAGGAATGTCTTCTGTTCCTTCATAAAACTGATCCACCACGTTTGGTAATTCCTCTTCTACGTAACACGAAGGATCTATACATACATTTATATAAAAAGCAGTAGGTTCAGTGTCGCCGGTTAGCTGGTCTGCTCTACCTATGCCTTGTACAGAAAACTCAGGCGTGTTAACATTAGTATCACAATTGTCGTTGAAAAACGTTGATAACCCTTTTATGTGGTTAAAATGTTTGCCTTCTTTTGTTATGAATTCTTTAACTTGACCTTCTTGCAGGTCAGTGTAAACTGAATTAGCATACCACCCCGGTGAAGTTGTAACGCCTGTTGGGGTTAAACCTTGAGCTACAATTTCAGCTATTGAAAATTCTCTTAAATCATTCGATCCGTCAACAACAGAATAAATGTATTCTAAAGATTCTGTGCCGGTATAGTTTAATGTTTTAAAACCTTTAACTACAGGAGAGGCATCGTTTATTATTAAATCAACAGAGCTTTCATAATACTTACCACCTTTGCTTTGTGGCCCTATGCCGTAAAAACTATTGTAGCTGTCATTACTTTTGTGTTGCCAAATAGCCCCCGATTTAAATGTATAATAATTATCATTTAAGTAAGCGCCACTTTCAGGTATAAAAGTTTTTCTACTAGACCAGCCGTTTATGTTTTCAGCAAATGACACTGTAGTTTTAGTGGTTGGTAACTTTTTAGTGGGTACTGGACAATCTGGATCTTGGTTTAATCTATCAAAAACTTTTACAGATAATTTATCTTGCCACTCTTCGGTTAAATTAGCCAATGTTAAGTTGTATTCCCCAGAGGTAATATCGTAAGAACCGATTAATCTATCATTGACTATTAAATTGTCACCAAAGAAATCGCCCATTCCATATCTAGAGACCTCTTCTATTCCATCTCTTGATAACCTTAAAACAGCACCTCTTGCTTGATCCGTAAAATAAACTCTATATCCAAACTTAGCAAAAGATTCTGGGTGATTTGATATACCAAATTCTCCAGCAAATGGTACAGATTGCCCCAGCACATTGTTTGTTCCGGTTAGATTTGTATTTCCATCGGCGTTAAATAATGCGTCTTTATTAGCTAGTATTTTTAATACTTTATCCTCGCAAAAAGTAACAAGATCAGTATCTCTTGTATGCAATTTCTTAATGCCGCCGTATATAGGATTAAGATCCTTAGTTATTTGTAACCCCTGTATAAATTGGTTTAAATTATTTATATTAGAGTTAGAATTATATATACCCGAGTAAATAAGACCATTAGGCTTTCTTTCTTCTCCGTAAGGCTCATCTAATGGAGCAGACACTATTGGCCCCTTGTCTATTGTAGGTTGATTATAATCATCTCTAATGCGGTTTGATTCAACGCCGTTACCATAAGAGTAGCAGTTGTGCCAATCTAGTGTTTTTTCTACTCCATGCTCACTTATAGGGAATGCGTCAGATGCTTGATAGTATAGGTCTAAATCAATTGCTTCTCTAGGCTCTGTTTCAAAAATAGCTGGGTTTGTTGATGACAAGGTTTTGTTGCCTGATCCAATAACCTCTTCCAAAACTTGTATACGAGGATTGGATCCTCCACGGTCTTTATCTAATGAATTTCTATCCCCGTTGAATTTTGCAAAAAAGTCTATATTTCCATTAGGACCAAGCGGCTCTTCTAACTTAACGGCTAAAGTGTACATGTGATTACCCGCGTCGCTATCAGGACAGCAATTTGTGCAAGGAAACCACCCGCAAGTTCTCATCTTGCCTCTTCTTGACCTACCAGCCTCTACATCTTCAACGCCATATACGTTACTTTTGTCGCCGTTTCTGCTATCTATAAATCTTACTAAAACCCCTGGCTGCAGTAAACCATTGTCTTGACCAATATCTCCCGCTAAAGGACCTAAATAATCACTACCGCCAACACCCGCGCATCCAAACCCAAACGATGATTCCCCGTTTGTTGGTGGATTATACCATGCCCTCGTATTCGCACCTTTGTTGACGCCATTACCTCCCCAAGCACCAAAGCCCATAACTTGTTCTCGAGAAAATTCATCTCCACAGCATTCAAACCAGGGATCATCATCTTCTCCTGGATCTTGATAATTCCAACCAAATCTATTGCCGTTCCCTTCTGTATTGGTGCTTTGTTTAAATACGTTTATTCGCTGCTCTCCAAGAACACCGTACACCTTGCTCATGGCGTCAAAAGGTTTAATTACATTTTCTTGAAACGCAAAATCTCTATTAATTTTTACAAAAAATCTACCTTCAAATTCAGGCTTATTTTCTTTAACTTCTTTAAAAACATTTATTGAAACTGTTGCACCTTGCGCTAGATCACTTAAAAAGTTTGCGTCTTCACCTAATGGTTCGTCCAATAAAACTTCATAAAGGCCACCTGCTCCAGTTGGGCCTCCACTTGCTATTCTGTATTCCGCTGTTCTTGATCCACCAAATCTTATTACAAGCAAATGCTCTGATGTAAAAGCTTCTTGGAACGGGAGGTTGTTTACGCCCGATGGCCCATTAAATTCTATCCTAATAAAATCAGGTTCAAACCCTGTTTCAATTTGCACTCTAGCAAATGCTACAGACCTGTTAAATGTTGCAATAAAATCTGGAGCTTCAGGCTCTATAGCTAAAACCTTATACCTGGCTTCTTCCGCAACATACACGTCGGTATCGTGCTGCTTTTTTAAGACTAAGTAGGATTCTTCTGTTATTTTGTTTCTTTCAGACGAAGGGAAGCTTATCCATACATTCCCATCTTCAGCGTTGTAATAGCGATCTAATGCTAAATTGTAATATTCGTTTGATGTTTCTTTTATAAAATATTTAAAATGTGTTGCCCACGAAGGAGGTGCATGATTAGCTAAAAATTTCAAGCTAACTACAGACGAAGCATCTGACTTAGGTATTGCTATAGACGCGTTATTATTTGTAAACACAGGTGTTTCTCTACCGTACTCATCTAGATACAAAAGGCCTGCTTGATATGTCCTTAGTGACTTTATAGAGTCGTAGGGCATTCTTAACAAATCCTCGTTATTAGCGCCCGGATGGGTTAGCGTTTGCTTATCTACACTAATATCTATTACGGCAGGTACATTATAGTTCTGCAGATAATTACCGTACACTATCCTATTCTTTGTTATCTCTAGCGCTTTGGCTTTGCGAGGCACGTTGTCCCATGGCCTTATTATTTGATTAGAATCAACTACTGCGCCAATAATCTCAGATTTTATACTAAAAGAAGTTATTGATTTATCGTCAATTGTATCAACCAAATAAACAGCATTAGATATAGACTCTTTATATAGAATCTCAATTTCTTTAACATCGTCATTACCCCAGGTTAAATCTAATATATCCAGCTTTCTTATATTATTGGTCATACCAATATTGTAAGCGTCAGATGATACGTATTTAAATTCGTTACCTAAGAATGCTGGTTCTGTCCAAGGAGAGAAGGTAGAATACTGATTATCTTTGTATTTCCATCTGTACGCAAAACGTACAAACCTAAACTCGAACATAGGTGCATCTTCTTCCAATAAAATTTCCCAAACAATCGGCTCTATATTGCCAAGATCATCATAAGCTTTAATTATGTCTTGAGATATGGATAAAATATTTATAGTAATAGAAGTAGTTCCTGATCCAGAAACAACTTCTGCTCTAATACCAAACTCATTTATTTCGTTTGAGTCGTTTATGCGGCTGCCCACTAAATTTACTATGCTTCCCGCAGCCCAAGTTGGAGCGGCACTAGTGGTTATAGTTACTTGCCCTGTAATCCCAGCAGGATAATTAGTTGGATTTTCTTGTGCCTCAGCGTAGGTGGGCATGGAAATGTAGTCTTCTGGATCAGCATTAGCTGGTATAAATGTAAAGTTCTCTTGATCTGTTACGGTGTATTCAGAAGTTACAGGAGTTATACCTGTACCTGGACCACCAATAACGCTAGCAAACATTGCTATATTAGGAGAGGTTAATGGGGATTTTTTTATTACAGTAATATCTTCTTCTACAAAGTCTCTGCTGTATATTTTAGAGTGAGTTGTAAAATTAGGGGTGGAATTTTGAAAGTCAGCAATGTTCAATCTTTTAGGCTCAGTCTGATCGTCTGTCCAATATAAAACATTATCTATAACACTTACACCAGTTATTAGGTTTTCTTTTCTAAAGTTTAAAAAGTTTGATATTGCCTTGTTTTCAACCAAGAGAGGCGAAACAGTTTTATCTGAGTCTGAAAATTGTGCCACAACACTAACTTCGTCAGAAGCTATAAACCAATATATTTTATTAGTTAACGTGTCTACAAAGCTGCCTATACATATGGCATTAGTTAAACTATTAATATAATCACTTCCCCATTCTATAAACGAAGATGTAGATGGATTATATGTTTTGTTTAAAATCTCAGTATTACCTTTTATATTTTGTAAAGCACCCGTATCCGATCCTTCAGATGTGGATATCTCTAAATTTAAAGCATCTCTATACTGGCCTTCTGGTATTAATCTTTCGTCTTGGTCCTTGTTCATTTTACCGCCACGAAAGGTGTGCAAGAATTCTGCCATGTTAATGTTTTATTTGCTTAGATTTACCTCTCATTATTTGAGTAATCTCTTCTAATTTTATATTTGATAATCTTAATTTAGCGTTTCTTTTAGCTGCTGAAGATTCTTTTTTAAATCTTTGTACAACATATTCTGGTATGTTTGGCCTAACAGATAAAATAGCGTAAGCAATATATTTATATAAAGCTTCTTCAGCTAACTTATGAATTACCATTTCTTCATCTGTAGCCAATCCATCAGAAACATATTTTAGAGTTACAATGCGATTTACCATATCCGAGCTAAACCTAATTAATCCCTGTATTGGGTCTATAAAAAACACACCATTAGATTGCATGTATTGCGGATCTAAACCGTATCTTTGTCCAATGTTACCTCTTTTAATTAAATCTAATTCGCGTTCGCTTAAATCATTACCGTCACCATTGCCACGTTGCCTGAAGTCATGCCATGTATTAGATTCTTGCGACTCTAAAATTTCTCTATTCTGCTGATCAAATAAATATTCATAATTATGATCTTGTAATATTGGCAAAGGATTGCTTGTTTTTGATGTAGGGTATATAATACGTTCCACACCGTTATCGTTCCACGTTAGCTTTACGTAGTTAACATAATCTTGTGGCAAAACAAAATACAGCTGAGGTCCTATTTCTATTTCAACGGATTTGTTTGATGGCAAAATATCAAAACTAAATTCTTGTATGCCACGCATTGCATGGAATAAAACATCAGTTCTTTTTAATTTACTAATTATTTTACCTTCGCCTACATAAGAAATCATAAAGTTGTTAATAACATCTTTTATTGTAGTAAATTGGTAATCACCGTAATTTTCATCCCAACTGTTCCACTGGCCATCTGCACCGAGATAATATTGTTCGTTATTTTGAGTAAGTAATCCCATTTATTATGATTTTTCTTGTTGTGTATTCCTAACCTCTTCTTGTGTTGCGAGCTGATTAACGGCTAACTCTTTTGCTGCTAAACTTGCTAGCTCAAGTATCTTTATAACCAATTCAGTTTCCTCGGAGGCGTGCAGTTCAAAATCAACGGAATATGTTGAATCATATAAAGCTTCACCTAATACCATTTGATATTTCCATTCAACTTTAGCAGGCTGCTTTATATACGTTAAATCTACATCTAGTTGTATTTCTTGATCTCCATATACTTTAAGGCCTCTGTTATCGGCCACATATATAGGTCTAACGTTTTTGGGTTTTGTAAGTGGAGAAGAATTTATATATAAAAACTCATTTGCATTAATCCTTTCTACAGTAACTTCTTCTATCGTTGTTTGAGGCGTTTCTGGCCCTAGAGCAGGATCTAGTATTAATCTTGTTGTAGAATTTTTATATATTACAGTACCAAGGCGGTACATATTTTGCGGCAGTATAAATGAACTATCTGCTATTGAATACACTAGATTATCACGTGTTTCAAATATAGCTATTTTTTCATCAAGTAACTTTAGCATATCTGAATATTCAGTATCATTACCTGGTAATCTACCAAATTGATTTATATCGTAAAAGTATTGCTCAAATAAATCTAACTGCGCTTGATTTGCAAATAAATTAAATTCCTGAGGCGTAACATACCCTCGTTGTTCTTTGTTGAGTATTGATAATACTCTTTGATAAACAGTATCTATGCTTACAGCCATATTCTATTATTTATAGTAATTAAGCCACCTCAAAGATGGCTTAACCACTATGAGTGACTATTAAAGTCGTTTTTCAATTGCCTTGTAAACCTCAACGCCGTCGTCTGTTTTAAACCAAGCAGCTAACGCTGAATATGGGTTTTCATCAAACGGTATAGTTAAAAGTTTTCTTTTGGCATCACCATATGTAAATGTTCTTTGATCCGCGGATAGCTGAATAATTCTAGCTTCAACCGCTTTAATACCAAAGTTTCTTAATTGCACGTTGTCATCTTGAGCTAGCTCTGAGAATAGCAATGGCTTTCTTTTGGCAAAAATTAGCCCGTCTCTTTTTAATTCACTGCTAGACAGTTCGTTTACTTTATTACCAAACTCAACTCTTAATATAGCTTCTAACTCATCAACACTAAGTGATTTAGCTAAATTTAAAGCCGCTATTTCCGCTTCAATCCAATCTAATTGGTTTGCAGCTTGTTGGGCTGGTTTGTATTCTTCGTAAACTTCATTTCTAAATGGATGATATAAAGAAAGTAATTTTTGTAAAACTTGGTTTTCTTTTGGTACACGCAGCGCGCCATCTCTCATTACAATCCTACCTAGTGTAGCTGGCCCTTGTTGTTCATCAACAAATGGAGACCTTTGATTGGTGGCGTATTTTAGCTCTCTTTGATACCCTTGCTCTTCGTCAAACCAAAGTAACGGCCGCTTAGCCGTATGCCTTGAAGGTATTGTGAATACTAAAGGTCGCTTATTGCTTTTTAACGTGTATAATCTATCTTTAATTTCCCACGTTGGTTTTGCGGGTTTTTGAACTGGTGCATTTTTTGCACTAGTTGGTTGAGGTGCAACCTCAATTGATTCTTCTGCTTTAGCTTTCTTAGCCATAATATAATATAATAAAAATGTTAATAAAGGTAATAACTACCCCCGTAGATTCAACGAGGGTAATTACTACATTAAAGTAATACTAGACTGTTGATTTCAACAATACGAAGTTGTTAGCAGCTTGTACACATAGCGCTCTTTCAGATAAGAAATGAACATTCATTTCATCCGCGTCACTTGTGAAGTTACCACCAACAGAACCAGTTACCCAAGACTTTAATCTACGGTCATCAGCTTCAGAAGCTCTGTAGCGGATGTGTAGGAATGGTCGTGAGATATTTTTTCCTAATTGTTGATCATAAACTGTTGAAGTTCCAGCTGGTACCAAAACGCCATCCACATCAGCAACTAGTCCACGAGTAGTAGAATCGTTTAGATATTTCCAGTCAGTTTTATAGAAGTCATAAGAACCTCTACGGAATCCAGAGAACCCTAAGTTCAACGCCATATCTGCAGAGTTGTCAAATACACCGTAAGATGTACCGCCAGCTCCGTAAGTATTTTGCTGCGCAAGCATATTGTCAATAGACAAAGAAGTTGTTCTATCTAAGAAAAGCATGTTTTCCTCGATAGCTCCTTGCTTATCTAGCTCAGCTAAAATAGTATCAAATTCACCTAAACCTGGGCTTGGTGCACCACCAGTGCCAGCAGCTCCAAAATCAGCGTCATTATATACAAGACCACGAGTTTCAAGCACAGAGAATAAACCGTCAGAACCAGTTATTGTTCCACCACCACCAAATCCAGCGGCTTGCGCAATATCTCTTGTCGTTCCGTCAATGTTTAATGATTTCTCAGCCTCTACCATAGCCATTTCAAGTTGATCTTCGAAACGGATACGAGCTTCGTGCTCAGATTTTAAGTACCAAAGGTAACCAGATGTTCCAGCTTCAGTAGTTACTTCTACCCAACCAATTTGAGCAACATCAGAACCGTTTACATTATACTTGTCACGCAAGATAATTGGTTTGTTGTTGAAAGTTGTGAAAGAAGCGTCAACTGAATTACCAGCTTGTGAAGTCCCTTTAGAGTATTCAGATCCGTAAACAAATACTTTTACGTCAGCACCGGTAACTGTAATACCAGATACTTCACCGTAAGTGTCTACTTCTACATTTTGCCCTGTTACGGTCTTTACATAAGCTTTTTGAGTTGTAAATCCTTTAGACACAACGATTGTCATTCCTGGCCCAATCAAGTGACCAACTGGGAATGTAAGGTTAGTTGTATCTACTACCTCTACGTCATCATAAGCGATGTGTAAGCGGCCTTGCTCAGACCATACTACTTGATCAGAAGCCATAGGCATTTCAGCCCCAACCATACGTAAAAATCCAGAAATAGTACGGTTACCGTATCTCTCTACTTCTTTTTCGTATACTTCAGGTAGAAATTGTTGTGTAAAATCCATCTCTCCTACAGAAAGATAGTTGTCACCGAACAACCCTTTAATAGGGCGTGGGGTTAAGTGACTTAAGTTTGCCAGCGTTGCCGGCGTTGTTGCAAATGCCATTTTTTTATTTTTTAATGGTTAATTATCTTTTTTTAATTTTCAACTTTGAACCACTAACGCTATCGTTTGGAACTGCACGTATTTGCCAACCATTTGCCGTAGTAACTTTTTCATGAGTCCCTCTCGGATCCATATCTACGTTTTTAGATTTTTCAATACTGCTTTTCATTGCATCAGCTTTACCTTGTTCGTAAAAGTGATTAGCAATAGCATCAGCATTCATTGCTGTAAATAGAGATTTGTGATATCCCTTAGCGTCTATCATTTCATTTTTGTCGTTCAAGAACTTCTTGACGAAATTATTGATATCGCTTTGAGTGTCTTTAACCTCTGTGGTATCTTTAACTTTAAACCTATACTTTTTGTCTCCAACAGAATAATCAAAACCTTTGAAATTCTCACTAAAAACAGTATCAGTTTGCTGTAAAAATATTTTTGCTTGTTGTTCGTTTTCCTTTTTAACAGTTTCTTGTTCCTTATTGTACCTGTTAAAAAAGTCAACGGCTTTTTGTTGTTCTGGATTTAATTTTGATCCAGCTTTAATTTCTTCGTAATAATTGTTTTTAATTTTTTCAAGATGTTGCTTTGCTTTAGCAGCTTCTTCTTTAAAAGCAATTTTAGCTTTACGTATTTCTTTTGGCTCATCTAACTCTTCGTCATATGAAAAGTCTTCCATAAGAAGTTCTATGTCTTCTTTATCTAAGTGAGGCTTAGTGGTTTCATAATACTCTTTAATAAGCTGCGCTTCGTTTAATGCAGAATAATCGGTATTGAGTTTTACATAGTCTTCTAGACTTCCTCCCGTGTCATTCATAAAGTCAACAACTTTTTGAATATTTTCTGGTAAATCAATGCCGGCATCAGCCTCAACTATAGCCTGCTCAACTTGCTCAGTGAGCTCCTCTACTTGTTCAACAACTTCTTCTTCAGTTACTTCTTCGAGAACAGCTGATTCTTCTTGTTCGGGCTCCCGTACTTCTTCAACCACTTCTTCGCTGTTGCTACTGTCTTGGGATTCTCCGATAACAACATCGCTGTCATCTGCGCTTTGCTCTTGAACGGCATTTTCTTCTTTATTGAGTTTAGTAAAATCTACTTTTATTGTGCCTTCATCATCCTGGGATACAGGTGAATCTACATTTTGCTCTGGTGCTTTATTTTCAGCAGCAGCTTGCTCTTGTACTTCCTCTTGGGAGTCAAGAACCTCTTCTTGGTTTTCTAACATGATAAAATATTATATAATTATTACTATTATTATTACCTAGGCTCGAAGGAACCTAAGTCAAATCCTCCGCCAATAATATCGTTTCCGCTAGATTCGAAGTTTTGAGGAGGTG
>Ga0208298_1000472_pt1 | contig 17150 bp, 19 predicted proteins | sample 14BtaG_FD_184088 | JGI IMG/M metagenome (GOLD analysis project Ga0208298, IMG submission 184088) | Marine viral communities from the Subarctic Pacific Ocean - 14B_ETSP_OMZ_AT15311_CsCl metaG (SPAdes) (version 2) | ecosystem: Environmental > Aquatic > Marine > Oceanic | place: Pacific Ocean... | reverse complement strand
TAGATTACCTAAAGGAATTACAAGGTCTGGCTTAATAGCCATTAGGTCCTCTTCTAACAACTCTCTGTGCTCTGCAAAGCTTTCCTTAGTCATATCCTCCTCCTTTATATTAAAGTCCTTTACAGCGGCTACAAATTGATATGAGTCCTCAGGTAAATCAGATTTCTCTATAAGAGAGGTTAGGACTTGATACTCCTCATCAGAGAACTCAAAAACCCTTCCATATTTCTTTTGATAAGAATCATGAATAAACACGATTTTCTCATCTCCTGTAGGTTGGCGATAGGTATCGTCATTTTCGGAATTTTCAAAAGAATTAAATAAATTATCTAAATCGGTCATCTGTAATGGGTTATGAGTAAAAAGAAAAAGAAAAGTAAGCCTCATTATTTAAATAATAAGGATTTCGAAGAGTTGATTAAGAATTATCTTGGGGACCCTCCTACATATGAAAGTGATTTAGTTGAGAAACTGGACCTTTTAATCACAAATATTTTACATACGTTCAAATTTAGAGTAGATCCTGATGATGCTCGACAAGAATGTTTTGTCTTGGCTTTCAAGGTTCTTAAGAATTTCGATCCAGAGCATGGCTCTGCTTTCAACTACTTCACTACGGTTATCGTAAATAATCTTAAACTAATGTATACTAAGAATAAAAAGTACCAAGAGAAGATTAAAAAATACCAAGACCTAAGAACCCCTGATTATCTTAAAACCGGTTCTAAGCCCGATTCCGATTTTTAAAGCTTTTATAAATATAAGGTAAGTATTCGGTTTTCCGGATACGACCTTTTATAGCTTGTATGAGGCAAGGTACTTGGGTAACGTTATATGCTACAAATGAATGTGGTAAATCCCAGCTATTTACAATATACAAGGTTTCATTCCCATCTTGAGTCACCCAGGTCTTTAAATGATTTAATAAATCATCAGAGTACTCATCCCATTTAGAGTAATACAGTACATTAAAGTTTTCTTCTTTCTTGCGTCGGAAGATGTTATTAAGAATACTTTCCTTATCTAATCTTTCAATTGTTCTAGGCATTTTCTTCTTTAGAAGTTTCGGAATCTATTTTACCGAGTGCTGCTAGCTCTTCTCGTGTAGGTTCTTTTAGCTCTTCGGGGACTTCTGCGCCTTCTTCTTCGAATGCCTTTGCTTTCTCCTCGTCAGACATGTTATTAATCATATCTGTCATCTGGCTCATAAAGGCATCAATACCTCTATAAAATAGAATTTTAGCGAATTCATCATCACTCATTTCAGGAGGTTTAGCTGCTTTGCGAAGTTCTTCCCATTGGGAAGTTTCAGCCTTATTCATTTTAATATATAGTTTCATACGTCTATTTGATTGTTTTACAGAGAATTTCCAATTGATCTTAGTTGGATCGAATGTGGCTAGAATAACTTTATTTTTAGTTTCCACACTCTATTATAGTACATGTCACCTAAAAAAGACCCAAATGATTTGCTAAAATTAGAAAATGATTTTTATGTTAAGCCTCGTGTTAACGGTAAGCGAAAAGGAGCGGCTTATGAAAGACAATTAGCTAAGAAGCTAAATGTGAGATTTGATACTAAAGATTTCTCTAGAACTCCAGGTTCGGGTGCTTTTGCTACTACACATAAGCTTCCTAAGCATTTGCAGATTCATGGGGACCTAATTACTCCTGAAAATTTTAAATTTGTAATAGAGGCTAAAAGAGGGTACGAGATAAAGATGGAAGATTTATGGAACCCTAAGAGTAATTTCTATAAGTTCATAGAGCAGGCTAGAAGAGATGGAAGAGCAGGGAATAAGCCGTGGTTACTAATATACAAGAAAGATAGGCAAAAGGATATAGTAATATGCGAGCATAAGTTTGAGCTGGACGAGAGAGCTCTTATAAAGGGAAAGTTTAATATCTACTTATTAGAGGATATTCTTAAATTACCCAAAAGTAGCATGTTTAAGTAATTGGTCTACTTGTGGAGCATGTTGTGATACTCTTTGTGCGTGTATAGAATGTGATTGTTTTACGTGTACGTTACCGCTTTCTCTTCCTTTTTTAGTTTTAGCAGATGACTTAGTTTGACCGTTTAAGTTTAACTCTTCCATAATTTCCTTATTATTGGTAAGGTATGCAAAGGCAATCGCGGCGTTTGCATTTCTTACTTGCCTGTGTGTTACCTGATGAGTTTCGGCAGAATCTGAATTCTTTACAGATATAACTCCAGGACCTGAGCCTACAACAGTTAGAGATTGTCGAAGATGTCTTCCAGCCATTAATCGATGCTTCTTAGGATCGCTATCCTTTAAGTTATCTATTTCTCTCTGCTGCTGAAACTCAGCTATTTTATAAGATAAAGCTTTGGCTTTAGACTCATAGGTAGGATCTCCTGATTCTCTTAATTTATTTAAATCTTTTATCTCTTTTTTGATAGTTATTGCTTGCCCATAAGAAGGAGCAGATGGAGAAATCACACCTATCACACTCTCTAGGTCAGATATAATTGTATTCTGCTCAACCTCTGTTTGAGCGTTTAACTGAGCGCCTCTAGGATTAGCCATTCCTTTTAAGATATTAGGATCTTTTAATTGCCTAAGCGCGTCATCTGCGTCATTATTAAATTTATCTATACTTTCATTTGTCGCTGCTTGAAGCTCTTTCTTTAGCCCTTTATTAGGGATACCATCTAAATTTTCAGAAAGAGATTGGGCTACATAATCTGTATTTTTTAATTCAGACATATCTACAATACCTTGCTGAGTAAATCCTAATTGTCTATAGTATTTATCAGATATAGGTAAAATATATTTCATATTACCTTCCCTACCTTGAGGTGTCATCGCTAATTTCCAATCTTCACTTCCCTTTTTAATTCCTAATTTTATTAACATGTACTCCATATCCTCAGGGCTATCACATTGCAGAAGGGAATCAGCTACACATCTAGTAGCATATGGTACGTTATACACACCTTTCCCAGGAGGTTGAATACCTGTAAGCTTATTTATGGATCCAATGCGAGGATCAGGGTGTTCCATAGTAATCGAAACTTCACCTTGAAAAGAATGTTCTTCGTTCTCATGCATCTCTCTTATTGCATTATGTATGGGATTTGCAGTTAATTCTCGTTTCAACATCTCCGTAGTAAGATTTTTACACTTTTTACTTCCATCAAATTTTGTGCCAACTTTGCTTTCTATATCATTTTGAACAGCTTCAAATGCTAAAGACTTACCAGGCATTATGCCTTTATTAAGCTCTTCATAATTTCTAACATGTTTAGATAGGTCCGTTACTCCCTTTTCATACTTTTCACATGCCTCAACTAAGGCTGCTACAACCTCAGTTAGTTTGTTGTTCAGTTCTTTTGCTTCTTCAACCCTTCCTTGATCTTCAAGATGATTAATATTAAGTAGGACACTAGCAAGTACTGAAGAATTTTCTGAGAGGGTAGATACTAAATTAGATGCTGAATCAATATGGTCTACCTTAAATAAATTGTCTGTTGTAGGGTTTCCGCTATGGTCGCATAATGCAACTGTTCTGTATTTAGACATTATTTGATCTAAAGGATTATGAGCTCTTTGCGCGGATTTAGAAGGTCGTCCCTGCCTATCTAAAGCTTTCTCGTGGCGCTTTTCTATAGGAGCAGAATTACCTAAAGCTACGGCTCCCCCTTCTGCGCCTGAATTTTCTTTATGACCTTTAAATCCAGATTTAGGGTTACTATAGTCTGGATGATCGTCTAGCGCGTCGTCTGACAATCCTTCTATTAAACCAGACATCTTTGGAGGGTCGGTACCTTGTCCTTGGTAGTTTCCATAGGATAAAGAATAACTAGTTCCTACAGTATGAGCAAAATAAAATCTATCTCTAAGTTTTTCAATAGTAGGATCCTTTGGTATACACCCACCTGTCTCCAATGCTTCATCTAAAGCTTTTTGATTCTCCCCCAACCAGTCCAGCATGTCCATAGTATCCTCCTGTAACTCCTGGACAGCCTCATCTAATAGTTCGTCACTTGGATTGGGGAGATTAAAAAATATCTCCATTAATCTATTTAAAATAGTTCTACAACTTCTATACGGATGACCCGGAGGATATATCTGCATAGGAGCCATAAGGGAATGCGGGTCTGCTAACTCTGGAGTTGGAATCATTCCAGCAGCTTCCAGTTTAGCCATCTTCATGGCTATTTCATTATTCCGTGCAGCAATAGCCTGCGCTCGCGCCATTGCTTCAGGGTCTAAAAGATTTCCAGCAGCGTCTGTTAATGTTCCGGCAGCAGCTTCATTATCTAATGAAGTATGAGACTTTCCCCCCGCCTCTGCATCTTGTAGATATGCGATAATATCATCCTTTAAGTCGACAGGTAGTGACCCTGTATGTCCTGGAGACGTAGCAGATGATCTAAAGTTATAGGAAGTTCCGTCTTTAGATAACCCTACAAATAACCCTGATTCAGGTATCTTTGAACCTTCCGGAAGTTGTTGAGCTCCTCCAAATGCAGTTATGAGCTGTCCTGATTCGGATGCATACTCTCCAATCGAGTTAAACTGCGTTCTAATCTTTCTAATATTCTCATCGGATATCCCCGCCATGCTTCCAGTTCCCCTAAGAGCGTTTACATCACGCGCACCTACAGTCTCAAAAAGAGAGTTTAGAGAAGTTATTTTATACGTCCTCTTACGCAAAGCGTTATAGGAGTCTAAAAGAGATTGAAAAGAGTTCATATTTTAAAATAAGATAGGATAGTCCCTCGAGAGAAACTACCCTATTATAGAATATTTATTAAATTAATATATTAATCTAGACCTGCATATTGTACTGCGAAGTCGTAACGAACAATAACTTCAATTGAATGAAATTCATTAGTTCCGTAATTAAACTCAGCTAGTTTCCAAGCTTTAGGATAAGCTCCATATAAGTTAACATGCTTCACAGGGAACATAGCATTATCTAATTGATAAATTTGTATGTGGGATTTAAATCCTCCCTGACCACTCATGAATTGAGGGGTAAACACTCCATGAACTGGATCATACGTATTTGACATCCAATCAAATAGCTTTTCAGCAGTTGCACCTGTTACTAGGTTATCAAAGGTGATAGTGATTTCCTCTGGTGTTACCTTGCCTGGGTAGAAGTATTTATCATTAGCACGATCTACAACTATATCTTCAGATGTAAATGCGATTTGGGATACTTGCTTCGCCGCAAGAGTTAGAGTTTCCCCTCCGTCCATTCCTGCAGGAAGATTAATCTCTACTTCCCACTGATATGCGCGGAAAGATTCTAAACTGTGAGAAAGCGTTGGGAGCTCTCCAGTATTTAAGGTTCTATTTGTTTGTGTTGCGTAGTATGCGTTTGCCATTAGTTATTCTCCGTAGTATATAGACTTATACTCCAAGTTGGGCAGATTGATTAGTTAGGTTTAGCTCAAACACCAAAACTTCTGCTGTTTTAGTAGGTTTGATTAATACTCTACACCATAGTTCATTACGATCTACACGTAGAGGAGTGTTTGTAGTATCATCACAGATTACTCTAAATTGAGAGATTCCCCTGCGACGTCTAATGTCATCCATAGCTGGCTGTACCAGTTGAACAACTCGGTTCCATGTAACAGGATCGTTTGGTTCGAAGATAATACTTCTAGTAGCTGAGAGTAACATCTTACGGATAACAATCATCATCCGACGAACATTAATTCTATCAAGGGAACTTGGAGTTCTTTGAGCTGTTCTCTGTCCCCAGATACAAATTCCATCTTGTGCGAATTTAGCTATTGGGTTTACAGCATTTCCAGGTTGGTACATAGAGTCTCTATCACCCTGATTTAGAATAACTTCTACATCTGTAGGTTTAGTTAACCTTCCTCTAACTAGACCAGCTGGCGCGAACCAAGGGTCTGAGACAGAGTCGGTGTAGCACATCATTGATACTGCATATGCTGCAGGGTCTAGGAAAATATCAGTACTTGTTGCTGGATCGTACTGTTTTAGCCACGGCCAATATACAGCTGCGTAACTACTGTTAATAGCAGCAGTTCTGCCTGTGTACTGTCCGTTATGCCAGTTAATGGCAAGCTGGGCTGAAGACAATCCTTCTGGAGGGGATACAACAGCTAGGAAGTTTTGAGAAGCTTCAGCTATTGTAATCAAAGTATTTTGAATATTTTGTTCTGTAATTCCAGGGACACATGCCATTGAGATGTTGAGAGAATCATCATCTAATGCGTAGAGTCCAGACTTAAGAGTTTCAGAACCGATTAAAGCTGATTTTACAGTACCTGTAATAGAGGCAGCTCCAGCAGCGTCACCGTTATTACCTCCAGCTAATGAGTACGTTCCATCAACTAATTTCATAAATCTAGGAGATGCGCTAGTATCAAAATTACCATCTGCCAAAGTAGACGATACCATACCAGTTATACCTGCTTTCCAGGTTGTACCTGGAGTCCATACGTTATCGTATGCATTTGAGTCAGCTGACCTAAAGGAAGCTTTAATATACTCAGATACTGGATTAGTCTCTCCAATGTTAATAACATCTTCTGGGAATAGTGTGATAGTCCCATCTTTCTCCATGTTTACTTGCCATCCTTCGGCTACGGTTCCATCGTTTATAACATTTACAGAGAATGTTTTACCTGTGTGAGATTCAACTTCGACTTTCAATCCTTTATTTGTTGTACCATTTACAGTCGTAATAGTTGAAGCATTATATCCTTTACCTGTGTATAGGGATTCTACGAAGTATGAACCTCCACTTGTGGTGGTTACTGCGGTAGTTCCTGATGCGGTAACAGAGGCAGCTCCAACTGTGTTAACAACGCCTGAGCTATCTAAATATCCTAAGTGAGCTCCAATATCAGACGATACTGTTAGAGATGCATTTTTTCCAGCGTGGTTATTTATAAAGTACAAACTAGAAACACCGGTTCCGGATACTGCTGTCCAACCCCAAGAATTTGTTTCGATAGCGGCTTGAGCTGTTAATACATCTCCTGCAGGATCATCAGCTCCCGTAGTTACTGAAAGGATATACCCATCACCGTCAGTAGTATTAGAGGTTCCATCTTGGTCTGTTGAAGAGAAAGAGAACTTTACTGCAGTACTTGGTGGGATAGCAGAAACTTCTACAGCAGGACAAGATCCTAGCTCAATAGCGGCAGAGGCATCTGTAGCTGTTGTGCCATCTTCGGCACGTACATAGTATACTGCGTTTGTCTTTGATAATATTTCTAATGCAGCTAGGAGTCCTTGACCTCCATCAGTAGCATCAGTATCACCAAAAGTTTTTACTAGTTTAGAAGCACTTGTAATTAAAGTAGCTTTATTTGCAGGACCTTTAGAAGCAAATCCAACAATACCTGCAATAGATGAATTTACGGCAGGTGCGTATTCTGAGAAATCTTTCTCGATTACATAATTTCCAGGGCTTGAGTAGGTAGGCATGTTTAGTTAATTTTTTTTATTTTGAGGATCTTTCGACGGGCGAGTTCTACTACCGTTTCGGTAATAAAGCTCTCAGGCATAGTTACAGTTTCATGGCTCTTTAACCAGTAGTGGATATACTCTTTTCCATCGAAAAAAATTACTTCTCGACCTTGTTTAGTTAAGTTTTGAACTGTCTTCATTATTTAATACCTCTATGTTATTTATAGGAGATGGGTACCCAAATTACAAATTTTCATCGATTTTAACCTCATTATTATATTTCTCGATTTCTCCAGTAGATGTTACAAGGTATTTCGGGTAAGTGAGGTATGCTTCTGCAGTAATAATAATCATTTTTCGAATTACTCTATCTTCCTGATCAGCCACAGTTACTACGGAATTATCTGTGATTTGCTCTATAAATGCTTTAGTGGTAACTGTGTGAGATGTAGAGAAATCTAAAGAAGGGTTGAACAACTTGACTATAGTCTCTAATAATTGATTAACATCTTCTACATACTTAGCCCAAATATTTATCGAAAAGGATAAATTTATTGGTTTTGCTGATTGTGTGATTACACGTTGAGCTCTTTGAATTTTCTCATTCCATAATGTAGAAATTTCTATATGGTTAGAGGTTCTTCTGCGATCTACATCCTCATCAATATCATCTATGGATACTGTAATGACAGGAAGATTTATGTTTCTATCTTCTTTTAATTTCGCAATAGCTCTCTCAGGGTTTGAGAAAAAAGCGGTTACCTGTTGTACTTTATTCTCACCATCAATAAACTCAATATCTTTCATATTCTCTAATATGAATTTAGTATACTCTCTATAAAAATTAGATTTTTCAGGAGGTGATATTTTTTCAAACTCCTTAATTTTATTCCTAAAGTAGTCTAATCCTCTCATTAGCTTATTTGGCTATCTGCGATGTACTGATTTCCCAGTAAGTCTTTTGCGTCTCTTAAGATTTTAGCTGCGCATACTAAATGATATACTCCGTACGCTTCAAAGCTATCTTCCTGTACTTCAAATACTTCATAATATATATTCTGAAATCTTGGTTTAATTACGTCTCCAGAACCTAAAGGACGACCTAAAGCATGTTCAATAGTAGTTTTATTAAAAGTAAAAATTTGATCATTTGTAAGTTCAATACCAAATTCAGACATTTCTTCTTCCACAGGTTTTGGGTCGTAATGCCCATATACACTTATAGGTTTATGATATATTACCTTGCCTGAGTGTTCATCGTAGAGATGGTCGTAGTTCTCATCTCTAGTATACCTGAATAATAAAAGTTCAGATCCTGCTAACTGAATCATTTCGCCATCAATTGTATCAAATAATCTAGTGTCTGGATTACCCTTATCAAACATGTTTAACTCTCCGGAACTCTTAGAAAACATTTCCTCATCCGCAAATGAAACTTTTATCTCATGCGGAGAATTATATCTAAGATTTTTCCCGTTAGCCATTAAAATACAGTGAACGCAGCAGGTTCTTCAATTTCATATAGAAGTACTTCTTCTAAACGTGCCATCTCTTCAGAGCCTTGTTGGACTAGGTCTTGTCCGTTTAATTGCGCTCCCCCTCCAGGTGATGGTAAAGTAGTATATTTCCCTCTGATGCCTCCTAAAATTACCTGAGCGGCAGCTGTAGCAAATTTCTGAATCCAGTTGATATAGAACGGATGTAAGGTGTCGCTATTCAGGCTTCTAAACTGAACAATCACTTCTTCAGCTAGCTGGGGAATAGGATACACCATTATATAACGATTGTCAATAATATCGAAAGAGCCTTCCATGGAAAGAATCTTACGCATCTGTTCTAAGTGCATGGTCATTAAAAGGAAGTCTGTAACTTGAAAATCCTTAAAAAGGAAATTATCTTGAAAATACTTAATAAAGAAATCAAATTCTAGAGAGCCTTGTTGTTGAGCTACAGATAGAAGAGATTTCTTATAGACCACGTATTGTAAATTATTCATTACAAATCGTGGAAGTTCATATAAGTTCTGATTTATTTGAGTAGTAAAGGACATATAATTAGTACACCAAGCAGGAGCATGGTAATCTAATTTAGAAACAGCTTCATCAATTACTGTTAATATTTGATGATCTGTAAGTTCTACCCTAATAACAGGGGATCCTAAGCGAGATAATATAGAATCTTTAATACTTGAATAAAATCTACTAAACTCTAGAGAATCGGAAAAACGGCTACGATTTAAAGTATCGTAGTTAATATCTCCAAATGGGACATGTGCGCTAGCATCGCTACTTGACCCTACTTTAGAAGCGGTAGTGTTACCCCAACTAGTCTTCGGTCTTATCGGTGTTTGGGAGCTCATTAGTTTTTACGGGTTTTGGTTTAGGTGTAGATTTTTTCTTCGGAGGAATTGGTTTAGCTTTCTTTACTTCCATAGAGGTAAGTCCGAAGCCTTCTAAAGGTTCATTGCTTTGTACTTCTGCTCCAGGAGCTACAATTATCGTTTCGCCGTTTACCTGCGCAAAAATATTAGTGGTTGATGTATTTTTATATTTCATAGTATCCTCTCCATTATATAGCAAAAGAAGGAGGCTAGAAAGCCTCCTTCTTATTTAAAAACTATTATCTAGTTATTATGATGGTTGGTTGTCACCCGGGAAGGTTGATCCCATTGTACCGAACGGTGAAGTTAGGTAACGACTATCAGCGCCTACAAGACGGATGATACGGTACCAACGTGATGCTGGAGAGATAGCAGTCTTACCGTAGCGAGTAATCAAACCCTTACGTGGTTGGAAGCTATTAGGATCCACAACAGTTGGAAGCATTTGGACTGGAATATATGGTGAATATACATAGCCAGTTTCCATAGCATTTGAACCTTTGTAACCGATAAGGATTTCATCCTCCGGCCACATTGGATCTACATAAACATCGTACATGCCTGCCCACTTACCTTTGTACTGAATATTAGCACCAAGTTGACCGGCTTCATTTGAATCAATACCACCTTCAAGCTTAGCAGCTGATTGAAGCATCGCTGCAATGATTGGAGATGTGATAATGTAGTTACCTGCGCCGCGGAATGTAGTTTTGTAAATATCCTGAGCAGCAAAGTTAACTGCAGCTAGGAGATTCGAGTAAACCTCACCTACGTGACGTGGAGCTAGTGATAGAGCTGTTGTAGCAAAATCAACAAACGTTACATTTTTATTAGTACCTGCAGTTTCACCGGCACCCGCAGATGCAGTGAAATCATACTGGTAATCACCATTTTCGCCAGCTAGTGCTTTTGAAGGGAAGTTGTTAGAACCACCCATGTCCATTATACTACGATCAAATAGACCGGCATCTGAATCAACATCATAAGCAATTGAGCGAAGATCTTCAAGAATTTCACGGTCAATTTCAAGAGCAACTTCCTTACCTAGAAGGTCAGTTAGTTCACGCTCGAGATCGAGGTTGTGATAAGCTTTCAAATCTTGAGCAGCTTCAATTGTCCAAAGAGCACGGAACTTACGTGTCTTGGCAATTACAGCTTGTTGCTCGATATGGAAGCTAAGATCAGGAATTTCATTTGCTGTTCCGTCACCTAAAGCTTCACCAGCGGATGTAGCCCACTGTGAGAGATTATTTGTATCTGGGAAAGCAGCAATCTCTTGGCTCATAGTATGACCAGAAGCGTTGATATTGGAAGCATCCAAAGTACCAGCGCCATGTAGTTGACCTGTGTCAAGACCACCGATATTACCCATACCTGAAGCAGTAAGACCTTTGTAAGTAAGATTTTTCTTACTGTATACAGTCTCGCCTACACCACCGTTGGCAGCACGTTCCATACCTAGGTAGAACACCTGAGATACTGGACCTTGCATTGGCTGAACACCTACTACCTTATTGGCAATAAGTTCCGGAAATACCCGGCGTACTAGTGGAAAAGCGAATTTTTGAAAGGTACCCAAGTTACCGACAGCTGTTGTACTTTCCTCCAGCATACCAGACTTTGCTTGCTCAGCAAGGACGTGGCGCGCTTGATTTTCAAGAAGAACTGCAGTTGTCTCACGTGTGTACGTATCTTCAACGCCTTCCAAAATTGGTGCCCACTTGTCACAGAGAGCTTTTGAAGTATTGTTTTCAATCATAATATTATGTAAGATTAGTTTAGTTTTGAAAGACGGACTACGTCTTCTGTAAGAAACTCATTAAACACCTCGGAAGTGGGTGTAGAGTTCTCATTAATGCTTTCGTTAGTAATAACAAGAGCTTGTTCGGATGACTTGAATGGCTTCTTAGAAACATCGTCAAGAACTAGAACGTCTTCACGTAAGTTCAATACGGATTCTTCTAAAGTATTATTTTCAGTCATTAGTGAAGAAATCTTAGAATTTAAACCTTCTACGGTTTCTTGCAATTTTTCATTATCAGCTTTGTAAGTTGAAGCTACGCCTTCTTCATCAGAAGTTGCGATATCTTCAGCGATAACTGATTTAAGAGACTCGTATACTTTAACAGCGCGGAAGGTTTCGTTGTCCTTCTCTAATTCGCGTACAGCTTGCTCTTTCATCTCATTTAGCTTCATTCTCATAAAACCTCCAACTTTAGCCTCTAAAGACTTTGTTTCAGCGTCGACACGCTCTTGGACAGTTTCCTCGATAATGGAAGCAATTTCCTCCAATCCTGACTCAGAAAGATTTTCAGGAAGAAGTTTTGCGATTTGTTCGAATGTGGTCATAATTGTTGCCTATCTCTGTATTTATGATAGTTTTATCTAAAAGTTAGATATTTTTTATTATTTGTTTAAATGTTTTTTCAAAGAGTGGATAAACATTCTCTCAGCTCTTAAGTGGTCAACATCTTCTGCAACTCGTTTAGTAGTCTCAGTCATTACTTGATTCTCACCTAACAAACCTGGAAAAGCACCGTGACACGAAGGTTCAGATACCATATCCCAGGTAATCAAGCGTAGGTTTTCATTTACATCATAACACTCATTTTGAGAATTATATGTAAGTCCTCCTACAGCTCTAGAAGAAATTCCAATCTTAACTCCTGCTTTTAAAAGCTCTTGCAGAACTTGACCAGATGGAGTGTTTAGAATTTCGGCTTCCCCTATTACTTTGTTACCTTCCATGGTAAGCCCTGTAATAATATGGGATGCATTTGTAAGGTGTACTACCTCATTAGAAGGGTGATCTAACTCACCTACCAATCTACGCTCTTTTAGAGGACCTTGTAGCTTTTTGATTTCTCTCTCTAGTAAAGGTCTAGCGTATACTCTCTTATTTCCGTTTTGCTTATGAGCTTCTTGGAATAGTCCTCTTACTTTCATAGGACCTGTTTTAGTGCCTTCAGATAAAATTTGAAGTTCACCAAATGAAAATGTATCTCTTAGTAGTTCTGACATGTTATTGTAGTTCTTTGAATGTGTTAGTTAAGAAGTTATCGGTAGCTTTGTTTCCTTTCCTACTCTTCTTCTTCTTTTTCTTCTTAGGCTTCATAGGGTCTTCTTGAGCCCCTGCCATATTTACTCCGATACTTCCCACGGCAGTCATTTCTCCCAAAGCAATAGAAACCATTTCATTAGCCATCTGATTATCAGCTACAATTACTACAGGATTTTCTTTTGTAGGCTTTGCGTTAGGCTTAGCTTTCACTAATTTTCTAACAGGCTTGAATTTAATGGCTACTTCTTCTTCGGCTTCAGGAACGCTATCGCTTCCTTTAGCATCGGTATCGTCGATTTCAGTTTGATCTGAATCCACAGCGCCACAAGCTTCAAGTAAAGCAAGGCGTTGAGTATCATTAATTTGGGGGAGGTCTTCATTGTATTCTTTACCTACAGAATGTAAGGATTCGGTTGACGCTTCTGATAATGGTACAGAATCTGAAATCCCCATATTAGCGAGGATTTCATCTGCTTTTTCCATTACCGTCTTAGCCATGGATTACTCTTCGTCTTCTGTAGTTTCTTCTACTTTAGCTTCATTAATTGCAATAAACATTTCACCAGTTTTCTCATCTTCGAAGATATCTCCGAATGAGTAGCTAGTGTCATCCATTTCAACAGATTCGAGTAGAGTAGTATCATTATCAGCCATAGCTTCATGAAGCTCAGCGTTTACTTCCATAACTGGAATATAGAGTTGACCATCAATCTCTTCTACACCTTCACAAAGAGCATATGTAGTTTCATTCACTACACAAACGTAATCAGGCAACTCAGGAGTTGCGACGTCTTCGCTAACTACTTCTTCCTTTGCAGGTACTTCGTAGCCGTAAGATTCCATGATGTTCTTTGCGACATCGTCTGAAACAAAATTATAATCGATAAAATTCATTGTTATTTAGTTTTTAAGAGGGTATTAATATGTTCCTCTAGGTTATTTAGTCTATCATCTTGCTGAAGATCTCTTTCTTCTATATCTTTTTGAGAAACTGTGTTACCAAGATCGGTAAACTTTTTCATCCAAGTACGACCTCTCTTAGAGAAGAATGGGACTACGATGAAGATTAATAGGTACATCCAACCTAAATCCCATACTAAACCTTTAGTTTCGTGGATTGTAGATGCTACTGTACCTGGAGCTGGTTTTCCTGCTTGAGCGGCTACTAGAGCTACTTCATTACTTACTGTTTGGTTTGGAAACATCATTTGAGCTCCGGCTACTCCGGCTGCTCCACCTATTGCTGCGGTGGCTGGACCTCCTAATGAGCCAGCTGCACCTCCGATTGCTCCACCAGCTATGGGAGCTAATGTAGAACAAGATGCCAGTAAAGGTAACAGAAGTAAAAGATTACATTTCATATCCATATACGTAGAGGAATATTTTTGCAGCTTTAGTATGACCAATAATTCCATTATAGAAAATTAAAAGATTTTTGGTTGGGTCTTCTGGGTGCGTAATAGCGTTGCCGTAATGTACAGTAAGATCATACATTACCTCCATAGTATTACTATAATTTACAGTTTTTTCAGCGGATGCTAATGCTAATGCTTCCCATCTGTGAAATGCTGAACCTGGAACTGATGCGTTTGGATTTCTATTAACTATCTCCTGCTTCCCTGGGGAATAAGGGGAGTGAGGGTGATTTAAATGCATATGGCTATCAGCGTTTTGAGAAGTATCTCCACAGATAAAGTTAGCGCCCCATTTACAAAAAATCTTTGAAGCGTTTTCTGGAATACCTAGATCTTGGAACGTTCTAACAAAATAAAAGCCATGCGAATATCCATTTGTATTAGACGCAAAGGATTTGTAGCTATCTTTATCCATTATAGTTTCACTAATATAATTAGAAGTGTGAGTGCTCCATAAGTGATGACCATCGTCTCCAGCCGTTGTTGCTTTTTCCTGACCTATGATAAACTTTCTCTCAGGTAAGTAATAGGTTTGAGGAATACCTGGGATTGCTTGTGGAGGTTGATTAACAAAAACTCCATAATCGGTATTATTGGATTGGAGTACAGTTGGGTCATATGCTAAAATATCTCCCTCTTGTATAGTACTTGCTAATACTTGAACATCCCGGAGATGGGTTAATTTCTTAGGTACTATTACTTCATCTGTATTTTCATCTACATCCTCAAGGGTAACGTAATTTTTACCTAATACCCAATCAACTACATTATTAGGGAGAGTATCACCATCCCCTTCTACATCAATAATACTAGAATTACCTACTGCTGTTTGAACTTTAAAATCAACATAGTACTCAGTAGACCAGTTTTGGTTACTTGTAATAATAGAGTTAACAGTATCCCTTAAACTTTTATCATTTTCTAATAAATCAATTAAAGGTAGATTATCTACTTCGTAATAATAAGGATCATTTGCCTTATAGAATCTAATTTTTTCATTTATAGTTGCAACCATTATATTAATTTATCCAGGTCAAAAAGGTTTAAGGATCTACATCCTTTTCCAAACGTATATGATCCATCCCCATCTCTACCTTCACCACCCATAAGGGGGTTAGTATTAGATCTAAAAATTGAACATAATTTAATCATTTTACTAGCTCCATGTTTCGCATTTGCAAATACATCAGAAGCAGACTCGTCTAAGAAATTTCTAAGATATCCCTGCCACTCCATATGGAGAGGGGGGAGAGGGAAATTAGTACCTGCGGTGGTTGTTGCAGATGTGTGAGTTGAACCATCAGGTTTATAAGAATCATACCTAATTAACATTGGGCTTGAGAGAGTTTTTCTATTATTAGTTACTGATTGAAGGTCATTAGGTCGACCTCCAAATATAGGCTGAGCCATGTTACTGGTGGTTAATGTGAAATCGTCATAAAAAAGACCTTCAATCTTTTGATGAGCTCTATAATCAGTATCCGCAATCGGAATAGCAAATGCTCCAGGAGCAGCATATCCTTGAGAGTTAATTTGAGCTATTGGAGTACCTCCGAAAGCTTTTGGTCCTGCAGAATTGTGACCGTAATTTACTGAACTTTGACCTACACCTGATACAGTACCTTCGCAGTAATTCATAAGGTCAGTATTAACTCCTACCATAAGTCTGAAAGGTCCGAAGTTTTTATTAGTAGCGGCTGAATATTCTTCTATGTATATTCCTCCGGATCCATAATAATCTAAAGGTCCTAAATTATAATCATAAGCGGCACCGGAGCCCCATTGACCAGTAGGTCCGTGATACCCTGCAGCAGAGCCATCGACGTTATTAATCTGTAAATTGGATGCGACTATACGAGATGTATCAGCTATATTCCACATATGAATTTGACTGCCTCCGTAATGTTCAGTAGCAGTGCCAAACATATTGTCTGCCGTAATTGTATCGCTAGAAGAGCCGTGGTATAGACCTACCCCTTCATTAGCGGATCCGGCTATATTATAATATGCTCCGGATGTATCAGTACATCCTAGATGAACCTCAAAAGTAACTTGGTCAAGTATTACATTACTACCCCCTACAGCCCTTACACACATTCCTCCAGTGGTGGAGCTTACATGATTATCTTTAGTTGGGCTAGTAGAACTATCAAATCCCATAGTTAATCTATTAAACTTGCCAGGAGTTGTTAATTTTGTTCTCCAATCTTGATCACAGTATTTTCCACCATCATCAGAGTAAGCTTCTTCTGTAAATCCATTAGGGTATAATTGAACATACGAAGATGCGTGGTAGATGTCATCTACTGTGCTTTTAGAAGTTGTATTAAAAGTATAAGAATCCGAGGAAACTCCAACACCGCATTTAGAAATATCTAATGTGGATTTATCATTAACAACTAAACAAGAGCGAGTGCCTTGAATGTCTACCATAGTGTGACCGTTACCGTCATTAAGATTATTAAAATCATACAGCCCTGGATCATAAGCTCCTACATTATCCAAAGGAGGTCCAATCTCTATTACTGAGTTATTTTCAGCAAGAGCGGCGACTCCAAATTGAGAAATCTTAGTAGGTCCGGAAATTCTTACCTTGGAACTATTACCCGCGTATACGGCAGATTTATTCCAAGAGTCCTTAAGATCTCCTGAAGAGGTATAATCTCGTTCATTTGTAAGAACTGTGCAATACGCGGAGGTACCGTATAAGTCTACCTGTGAGTTATCTGTTACACTCAAAGCTCTACCTTTAACTCCTGCAGAAGCGTCCGCTGTGTTAGAACCAGAATTTAAAGGATTAATATCTCCAAATACTGAAAGCCCTAGAAGTCTAGCATATGAATTGTGGTCTACCGAGATAA
>Ga0208298_1000469_pt1 | contig 17222 bp, 29 predicted proteins | sample 14BtaG_FD_184088 | JGI IMG/M metagenome (GOLD analysis project Ga0208298, IMG submission 184088) | Marine viral communities from the Subarctic Pacific Ocean - 14B_ETSP_OMZ_AT15311_CsCl metaG (SPAdes) (version 2) | ecosystem: Environmental > Aquatic > Marine > Oceanic | place: Pacific Ocean... | reverse complement strand
ACGACAACACATGGACTGATATAACACCATCTGGTTTTGTAAACGATGCCGCCAATGATCCTCTTGGTTATGGTGCATACCACTATAACGTAGAAGATTATGGCGATGCTAGAAGTCAATCTGGACTGCCTCTTGATACAGGTCATTTCTCCTTTGATAACTGGGGTGAGGATTTAGTCTTTTGTTTTTCTGGTGATGGCAAAATATACAAGTGGAGGCCAGTTTCAGGAGGAACAGCTGATACCATAGGTACAGTTGTAACAAACGCTCCTACAGGCTGTCAGGCTGTCCTAGTAACCAATGAAAGGCACTTGGTTGCTATTGGTTCTGGTGGAGATCCTAGAAAGGTGGCATGGAGTGATAGAGAAGATAGAAACACTTGGACATCTAAAGCTACCAATACAGCAGGTGATGTGCAAATACCAACAGGTGGTAGAGCATTATTAGCAGTCAAATACCAAAACGATGTTATGGTTTTTAGTGATACTGGTATAGATAGAATGAGCTATGTAGGTTCACCTTTTGTTTATGGTATAACCGCAGCAGGTGCAAACTGTAAAGCAGTTAGTAGAAGATCAGTCGTACAAACAGGAAACTTTTTAGCGTGGATGGGTGAAAACTCATTCTTTGTTTACGATGGCACTGTTAGAGAAATACCATGCGATGTGCATGATTATGTATACGACCAACTAAACGTACCAGGAAGAAAAGCATGTTGGGGTGGACACAACTCTAACTTTAATGAAATATGGTGGGGTTTTCCAAGTGGTGATGGTATATATCTACCGAACAAATATGTAATATGGAATTACTTAGAAAACACTTGGTCTATAGGTTCATTGGACAGAGGATGTTGGATTGACCAAGGTGCGTTTGATTATCCTATAGCTGGTGATTCATCTGGTTTTATTTATCAACACGAATCAACCACATTATCTAACTCACCAAACTTAAATAGTGATGTGCCTTTTTGCACAAGTGGTCCAATAGAATTAGGCAATGGTGATAACTATGTGCAATGTAATCAGATTATTCCAGACGAAGAAGCAAACACATTACCAGGTGTAACAATAAGTTTTAAAGGTAAGTTTACCCCATTAGGTAGCGAAACAGACTTTGGTAGTTTTACCTTTGAGAATGATGGGTATACCGATGCTAGGTTTACAGCAAGACAAGTACAAATGACTGTAACAGGTAGCACAACACAAGACTTTCAAGTTGGTAATATAAGACTGAACTTAAAACAAAGAGGTAGAAGATAATGGATCTATCCTCACAAAGACAATATATACAAAGAATAGAAGTAGCGCACAGCATACTTACAACTACAGACTTAACAACATTTTATACAGCTCCAAGTGGTGATGACTTTACTTGTGCTGTAATTGAATCTATCTTGGTATGTGACCATGATAATCAGCAAACTAAGATTACCTTTACAGTAGATAATGCAGGTACTACTTACACTATATTTAAAGAATATAACATTACTGCTTATGATACAGAGGAGCTTTTAACTAGAAGTATGTTCTTACATCAAGGCGATGTTGTGAAGATACAAGCAGATCGTGCTGGTAATTTAACTGTTTATGCAAGTATTGTTGAGTATGGCAAAGGCGACTAATAAAGTAGTAGACATACAAGAGGCTAAAAGAGAGCCTTGGGAAGTTGAATGGGAAAGATGTAAGCCTTATATAGCAAAAGCTGTAAAACATCAAGATTCCTATACAATTGATGACATAGAGGATAAAATAAGGAATGGAATATTCCATTTATGGCCAGGCAAAAAGTCTGCATACATAACAGAATTTGTAGTATTTCCACAAATTAAAGTAATGAATATTTTGTTTTGTGGTGGTAATTACAAAGAGTTGGAAGAAATACTCCCATATATAGAGGAGTTTGCCAAACAAGTCGGTGTAAAAAGACTTTATGGCGGTGGTCGAAAAGGATGGATTAGAAAAATAAAACATCTAGGATTTGAACACGATTATATAGTTAAAAAAGATTTATAAGAGGAATTAAGATGGCAGCAGGATTAGCAGCGTTAGGAACAGTAGGAAAAGTAGCAGGAGCTGTAGGCGCAGTTAAAAGCTTAACTGGTGGCGGAGGTTCGTCTGCTGGACAAACAACAACCACACAACAAGTGGACCCACAAACACAAGCAATGCAACAAGACCTATATAGTAGGTCGCAACAAATTGCTCAACAACCTTTTATACCCTATACAGGACCAATGGTTGCTGGTTTCTCACCAGATCAACTACGACAATTTCAAGCTACTAGAGGACTATTTGAATCTGGTATGGGTTATGACCCAACCAAAGCTTTACAAGGTATGGCACAAGAACAATTTAAGCCTACCATACAACCTGTCACTGGTTTTGAAGCACCAACCATAGAAGCAACACAAGCTCCAGGCGCAGCTCAAATAGGTCCAGTATCTACACCGCAGTTCAGAGGTTTATTAAGCCAAGACATAGGCGCTTATCAATCTCCATATCAACAACAAGTTATAGATCTAGCAATGGGTGACATACAGCGACAAGCTGACATAGCAAGAACTGGCGCACAAGAAAGAGCAATCAGAGCAGGTGCTTTCGGTGGTTCAAGATCTGCGTTACTAGAGTCTGAATCACAAAGACCTTACGCAGAGCAAATGGCTAGAACAGCAGCTGGTTTAAGACAGTCAGGATTCCAGCAGGCGCAGGCGGCGGCGGAGCGTGATTTAGCAAGACAACAGCAATTAGGTGTATTTGGTGCTGGTCAAGAGCAACAGCGTGCATTACAACAAGCACAACTTGGTCAACAAGCAGGTATCTTTGGTGCAGAACTAGGACAACAAAGAAGGATGCAACAAGCACAGCTACAACAACAAAGACAATTAGGTGGCTTGGATATTGCTGGTAGAGCTGCATTAACACAGCCACAGTTAGAGATGCAAGCGCGTGCGCAAAGATCAGGATTACTTGGTGGGTTAGCAGGACAACAATTACAAGGTCTTGGTTTACTAGGTGGTATAGGACAGCAACAACAAGGACTACAACAAAGAGCAATCGATGCACAAAGAGGCGAGTTCCAAAGAGCGTTAGCTTATCCTGGACAACAACTTGGTTTATTAGCAACTGGTGTAAGTGGTATGCAGCCAACACAAACAACAACAACTGGATATAGCCCTAGTGGATTAGAAAAATTCCAAGCTGGTTTAGGTCTTTTAAATACAACACAACCAATATTTAGTAATTTGTTCTCATCATCACAACCATTACCACAACTTAATATGCCCTCAACCCTACCAGGTTCAGGTGGTTACCCAATAGGATAGAAATATGGCAATAGGAGATTTTTTTAAAGGTATAGGTCAAGGAGTCGGCAGAGGTCTAACCAAAATTGGTGGCTATGACCCAATGCAACAAGTGTCTCCAGAAGAAGCTGCAAGACGTAGACAGGAAGGTTTAGCTGCTTTACAAAGAAGTTTAGGTAAATCTACTGCTATATTATCTGGTGATCCTAGAAGAATGCAGTTAGCTGAACAGCAAATGCAAATGGCGGAGTCAAAGAAAAAAGAATCTGAGTTGAATAAAAAATTAGATGATGCTATTGATAATTCTAATTTACCACAATCACAAAAAGATTTATTAAAATCATTAAACACACAAACTAAAGCTCAAACTTTTATGAAAGCTTATGAGCCAACAAAAGAAGATTTAACAGCCGCACAAAAAAATCTTCAAGCTTATCAAGAAATAGCAAAAACAGGAACGCCTGATGAAATTGCTATAGCTAAAGCTGCTTTAATTGGTATAAGACAGGGTAAAAGTAAAGAACAATTAAAAAATGAAGTTGTTGCAAGTTTAATAAAACAAACCAATCCCAATACTTTTGAATCATACACAAAAGAAGAAATAGAACAACAAATAAAAATATTAGATGAGTTTTATGGAAAATCTGAAGAAATAGAAACTGATGAGAATAAACCTCTGACCTTTTCATTACAAGGTTACACGATAGAAGAGGGTTAATATGCCCACCTATAGAATCACAAATAAAGACGGAGTAAGTTTAAAAATTACTGGTGAACAACCTCCGACAAAAGAACAGTTAGATAATATATTTTTACAATATAATAAACAAAAAATAGAAACATCTCCTGTTCAAGAAACCTTACCTCAACAAGTAAAATTAACAGAAGAAGTTGTTAAGAAAGATCCTAAATGGATTGAGGCATCTAAGTCTATTTACAAATGGAACGAGGGTGTAGATGCACCAAATTTAGAAACAGATCAAGATTATGCTGCTTATGGCTTAGATTATATGGGTAGGTTTAATTATAACTTGCCCCAAATGACTGTTGAGGCAAATCAATTAAAAGATGCTACAGATAAACAAAAGCAAGATTTTATTACACTTATGGATATGTATGATAAAAAGTCTGCTAGTTGGTCTGGAGCAGGTAGATTATTAAAAGGTTTAGCAACAGACCCAACAACCTATGTTGGTCTTGGAACATTAGGTGTTGGTACTGCTGGCGCACAAGCCGTAAAACAAGCTATCAAAGAAGGTGTAAAACAAGGAACTAAAGCTGGTTTAAAACAAGGCGCAAAAATAGGTTCGATAGAGGGTGCTGTTTATTCAACAGCTGATAATGCTTTGAGACAAAACGCAAAAATAAATGCTGGAGTACAAGAAGAGTTTGATTTGGGGGAGTCTGCAAAGGCCGCTACTATTGGTGCAACAGCTGGTGCTGGATTGGGTGGCCTTATAGGTGGAATTGGAACTAACATAGCTGCTAGATCAAAATTAAATCAAATAGTTCAAAGGGAGGAGTCAACATTACAAAAGAAAAATGTTGATATTGAGCAAATAGAAAAAGAAACACAACCAATAATACAAAAAGAGATAACAGGAGAAGCCGAACAAACTATAAAACCAAGCACACAACAAGAGACACCTCTTACACAAAAACTACAAAAAATATCAGAACCTATAAAAGATACAGAGGTTTCTGCTGAAGAAATAGCCTCTGGTTTGTTGGGAAAAAATTATCAAAAAGTTGCAACGCAAGCGATAGACTTTGTTAAAAAACCTTTTATTAAATATTCCCCTTTAAAAACATTACCAGATCAAGAAAAATATTTAACATTGCGTGGCTTGGCAACTGGTAAACTGCAAAAAGTTAGAGATGTTACAAGGGGCGTTTATGATACTTTTGCAAAATTAAATCCTGAAGATAATTTTGCTGTAAGGCAATACTTAACAAAAAAAGCTAATCTTAAAAGTATACAAAATCCTGTTGTAAGATCGAAAGCAAAAGAATTAAGAGAGTCTATAGATTTTGTAGGTGAGTCTTTGGTAAAAGCAAATATTCTTTCTAAAGATGTGGTTGATGCAAACAAGGAATCATATCTTCCAAGAATGTATCTTAAATATTTAGATAAAAAAGGAAGAATGGATTATACAAAATCAAGAAAAGACCTTGATGATGCAACTGTAGAATTTTTAGGAGAAGTAAAAGATATATCTTTACAAGGTTCAAAAGCCATAGAAGATCCTATGTCGGATATTGTTAAATATAGTTTGTTTGAAAAAATAGCAGAAGATCCTAAATGGACAATACAATCTGGTTTAATTGACTTTCAAGGCAAAAATGTTAGTCCTGTTTGGATGGCTGAAGAAAAAGATAGGATTGCAAATGAGGTTGTTAGAAAAATTAGACCTAAAGAAGATAGAAAAATTGTAGAGTCAATGGACTCTTTAATAGACCAAGCCAATCTTAATATTAAAAAATCAGACTTAAAATTATATAAACAAGTTCCAAATGCAAAACAGTATGGTTCTTTAAGGGGTTCATATATAAGAAAAGAAATATATGATGATTTAATTTCTGCTGGAGATTTTATAAATCCAAAAGATAACTTTGCAAAATCTGTGTTGGGTGATTCTGGAGCAATAACTCAAGCAACAAAATTATGGAAAATGAGTAAGGTTGCTTTAAATCCACCATCACAAGTTCGTAATGGAATTTCTAATGTTATCTTATTAAATCTTTCTGGAGTGCCTTTAAGAAAAATACCAACAAGATTAAATCAAGCTCTAAACGATATGAGACAAAATGGTCCTTATACAGAAATAGCAAAAAAATATGGAATATTAGACTCAACATTTTCAAGACAAGAAATGATTGATATTAATAAGGCATATTTAAAAGCAAAGGCAAAAGAGACTGGAAATATTGTAGATAGAATAAAATATATTGGCGGTGCTATATCTGAGATAGGAACTAACGCTTATCAAAAAATGGAAATAATAGGTAAGACAGCAAAAATTATTGATGAAATGTCTAGGGGTGTTGACGAGGCAAACGCTGCTTTAAGAGCGCAAGAAACATTATTTGATTATTCTTTAGTTCCTCCGTCAGTAAGGTATTTAAGAAATGCACCAGTAGGTATTCCATTTTTAACTTATTATTATAAAGTCCTACCAAACTTGCTAGAAACAGCAATTAGATATCCAGAAAGATATCTTCCATATTTAGCTATACCCTATGGTATGCACGAAATAGTAAAACAATATCAAGGAATTACATCAGAAGATATTAAAACAATAAAACAATCTATGCCTGAGTGGATAAGAGACAATGGTAATGCTTTGATATTACCGATTAAAGATGAAAATGATAAATGGCAAGTATTAGATTTTAGTTATTTTTTACCTTATGCAATGTTTACAGGCATGGTTAAAGATGTAAAAGAATTAGAATTTCAAGAAGCTTTATCTAAGTCTGGTGTTTTTGGTGGCCCACTACCTCAAACAATTAGTGCTATACAAACCAATATAGATCCATTTACAAAAAGAGAAATTGTTAATGAATATGATCCTGAATCAAAACAGTTGGCGGATATGATGTTATATGCCTATAGAATGGCAGCTCCAACATGGCTAACGGATATTGGTTTTGCTGGTAAACTTTTACAATCAATTAATAAAGATGTAAATAGATTTGGTGATCCTAAAGTAACTAAAACTCAAGCAGTTTTAAGATTAGTTGGTACAAACATATATCCAATAGATCCTCAGAAAAGTAGAACAACTAATATTAAATTTATGCGTAATGAAATTTCAAGAATTAAAGCTAGAAGAACTAGAGTTTTAAAAGATAAAAACTTAACCATAGAAGAAAGAAAGAAATTGCAAGAAAAATATCTTGAAATGTTGCAAGATAGACAAGATCAATTAAAAGATTACATTAAAGAAAGCAAGTTAACTGAAGGATTAAAATAAAACCATGCCACGCCAATCTGAAAGAGTTGGCCGATCTGGAGAATACTTAGTAGCCTCGCTACTTTCTTTACACGCAGATACTGTAATGATAGTTCCACACAGCGCGGAGGCAGACATTGTTTTTGATGTTGATCACAATCTATATAAGTGCCAAGTTAAAACACAATCTAAAATACAAACACATAGAGTGTCATGGCAGTTTGATTTTAGGCGTGGTGCTTTTGCTAAAAGTAGGCAATACGAAAAAAATGCAATAGATGTTTATGCTTTGGTTGCTTTAGGTCCACAGAAAGTTGTCTTTACTTTTGCAGACGGAAAAAAACAGATAACCATTAAAGACAAAGAGATGCAAGCGATGGACTCGCTTAAAAATGTAGAAAACCTATTTAAAGAGCTTCGATGTCAACAGACACTTTAGGTTCTTCGTAATGCTTTACAGAGTTCATACCTAAAGATATTAGATACTCAACCACTTTATGTGGTTCTTTCTGTTCGCTCTCACAAAAATCCTTAAACTTTTTAGCAAGATGTTTATTTACATATATAGGCTTTCTTCCGTTCCTTTCGTTTAAGATACGATCATCAAACTCATATAAATTCATAGCTACCTCCTTGGTAAGTCCTTACAACTCCTCGTAATATTTAACTAACTCGTTTAAATACCATTGACATTTTTTTAAGTCCTGAATGTTCTCTTCTTTATCCTTATGTCTATATAAATATTTCCAGATATTAGATTCTAAATAAGCAGCATATCCTTTTGAACCAACTCTATCTCTTATTAGGTCTATACATTCCACTATTCCTTGGTAATGCTCTGGCCTGTTTACCATATCTGGTTTTATATCAGCAACTTTATTTTTGCTGTCTTTACCAGCTTGATCCCATTCTTCTTTTCTTATATCGTCTATCGACATATTTTCACTCCTTTTTTGTAATTAACTGTTGTATTCAAGTACATTTACATATATATTATAACAAATCAAAACAAAAAGGGAGATTAAATGGAAAAAGATAAAATCTTTTTAGATACTAAGCAACTCGCTCAAAGATGGAGAAGATCTCCAAGAACCATAGAGGGCTGGCGCGCAAAAAAAACAGGGCCAGACTATTTAAACCTAAATGGTAAAATTGTATATGATATTGACGAAATCATAAAAGCAGAAGCAGAAGCAAGGGTATCACATGAAACACGCCAAACTTAGCCCATCAGCTGCTGAAAAATGGACTAATTGTCCAGGTATGCCTACGCTTGCAGCAAAGGTTGATTATCAAGTTGGATTACCTGCCGCTGTTGGTACTTTAATTCACAACATGACAGAACAACTATTAAAAGGATTTTTAGTTGATGTCACACTTGAAGATTATTGGCTTGGCAAAAAAGAATATGTAGAAGATTTTGAAATAACAGTCGACCAAGACATGATTGATTGCGCAAAGATTTATGTGGAATATGTGCAAGAGAGAGCAAAAAGATTAAACGGCAAACTATTGGTAGAACAAAAAGTTAGATGCCAAGAAATATCAGAAGATTTATATGGTTATGCAGACGCATTAATAATCACTCCACATAAAATGTGCGTTATAGATTTGAAGACAGGTAAATATCCTGTGAGTCCTGAACACAACAAACAAGCCATGATATATGCAGTAGGTGCATTGTCTCGTTATGGCAATGAAGATACTGAAGTAGAGATTACAATTGTCCAACCACGCGCAACATGGGGTGGCGGACCTATCAAGACATGGAACACCACCGCAGAGTTTCTGGTGGATTGGGCCTACGATTTCTTACAGCCGTGCGTGGATGCATGCTTGGAGGAAAACCCTGTATATGTTTATGGGGATCATTGTCGCTTTTGTAACGCAAGAAGCATCTGCGATTTATATAAACAATATAATAAAGGAGAAACTAATGAGTGAAAATAGTGAAACCAAAAACGCTGAAGAACCAACAATTAAGTTTGCGGATGATGGCAAGGAACATAAGGTCAATGAAATGCCAGACAATGCAAAAGAGTTGATGGCTCGTTGGCAAGAAAAGAAACAAATCAGAGATGATTTTATTATAAAAGCTAATAATGATATCGATGATTTAAATACCTTACTTGGTTCTTATGAGGCTCGTATGAAAAACATATTAGAGCCAACAGAAGAAAAAAAGATTGAGGTGCAATAATGTCATTAGCTGATATAAGAAAAAAATCCGTACAAAAACCACCAAGAATAATAGTTCATGGTGAGGCAGCTGTAGGTAAAACATACTTAGCATCGCAGACAAAAAATCCAATTATGTTGGATGTCGAGGATGGTCTAGGTAAGATACAAATGGATAACATACCGTGTAAATCTTATGCGGATGTCATGGAAAATCTTGATGAGCTTGCCGTTGAAAAACATGAATACAAAACTGTTTGTATTGATTCTTTGGACTGGTTTGAGAGATTGTTGTGGGAAAAGGTTTGTGCAGATAACAACTGGGCTTCCATTGATCAACCAAGTTACGGAAAAGGCTATGCCGAAACATTGAGGTACTGGGGTCAGTACATAGAAAAACTTAACAAACTAAGAGATAAAGGAATGATGATATTCCAGATATGTCATAGTGAGGTAAGAAAAGTGGAAGATCCACGAATCGAAGCTTACGACAGATACTCTCTTAAACTCCATAAGAAAGCTTCAGCATTATTGTTGGAACATTCTGATGCATGTTTTTTTGCAGCTAAGAAGTTAGGTACTATTAAGGTGCAGGGTAAAAGTGGTATGACTACTAAAACTGTATCTGGAGATAGAATTATTTATCCAAACAACGACCCAGCGTATCTTGCAAAAAACAGATACAACTTACCAGATGAGTTGCCAATGGACTGGAACGCAATCCGTGAGGAGATGTTGAAGTGATTGATACTAAAGAACTTAACGAACACTTTTGTGATGATGATGAACCACAATACGATGAAGATGGACTTTGTCGTCATTGTGGGGAATCGCAAGAGGATTGTTCAGAATATAAATGTTGGATTTAACAAGGAGTAAAAAATGGATTTAACAAAATATGATTTTGATAACACAGATTCTGGTTCAGAATCACAAACAAAGATTGAGCCTGGTGTTCATACTTTAAACTTTGATGGATATGAGGTTGTTACTGGTAGAAATAACTGGGAAGCAATTAAAGTATTCTTTACCGTTGGTAGTTCAACATTCAGAATTAATCATGCCTTTACAGTAGGGCATGATAATCCAGATGTTGTAAGGCGTGGCAAACATTCATTTAAAGCTATGGCAACTGCAATGGGTTTAGGCTCACTGACATCTATGGATAAGTTTATGGATAAGTCAGTTGTAGCTCCAGTAATAATGGATAATGATGACAAGTATATGGTCATTGATGAAAACTTTGGTAAGAACTGGCAACCTGCAACTGAATCTGTTGCAAAGCCAAAACCAAAAGTTGAAGATGACAATATTAAAACTGGTCCGTCAGATTCTGACTTAGCAGCAATGGGAACAACGGTTGCGAGCGAGGATGATGCACCATTTTAATTTTGATGGTAAAAACAGGCCCACTCTTTGCGGATATTGTAAAAATCCGAGTGGGCCACTACTTTACAAAGACGGAGATTATTGGTTAGGTGCGTGCAGTATGGATCATTTAAAAAAGATTAAAGAAGGTAAAAGGTTACCAAACAAAGCACAACTCAATGACGAAGGTGTTGAATACTCCATAGCACAAACCAAAGATATATATTTAGAACTATCCAGAGAAGAAGATAATCAAGCATTACATAAATGGGATAGGGATAAAAGAAAAAGGGTGTTTACTTCTATAGTAAGAGAATATTTAAACTGGGCTAACGCTGTAGCTCAACAAGACGATGAAAGGGCAAAACATGGATCTGACGAAATACTTTCCAGAAGGAAATAATTTAGAACAAAATAAACCAAAAGACACAAGCGATTTAATAAACGAAATGCAATCACAAGGGTTGCAAATAAATCATTTACAAATTACAGGCGACATAGTAAGAGTGCCAGTCAATGAATTAGCTGGTATAAAAGCTGACTCTGGTGGTCAGAAGTCTGGTTATTATGTAGTCAATGAACTCAACGGTAATTACTTCGCAACCTTTGGTAATTGGAAAACAGGCTTCGAGGGTAAATGGTCAAGCGTGAATCATCAAGCTATGACTGTTCAAGAAAGAGACAATCTACAATGTCAACTGCAAGAGGCTAAGCAAAGGGCTGATGAAACTAAAAAACAAAGGCATAACGAAGTGGCCAAAAAAGTTGAACGCTGGTTCGACTCTTATCCGAATGTTGTTGAACATGACTATCTCACAAATAAAAAGGTTAAAAATTATGGTTTAAAGCAATACCAGGATATGTTGGTTTGCGGTGTGTATTCTACAACAGGAAACATTCGTTCTCTACAGTTTATTAGTAAAAATGGTGATAAAAGATTTGCTTCTGATTCAGAAATAAAAGGAAACATATTTCTTATTGGTGCAGACATAAAAGACATTCCCAAATTAGATAAAATTATATTAGCAGAGGGTTATTCAACTTCTGCAACTATTTATGAAGCAACCCAGATTCCTGTAGCTTGCGTATTTTCTGCCAATTTCGTCATGGCAGTAGCCCTTCAGATACGCAAGCTTTCAGGTGCTAGAATTGTTGTTGCGCTTGATAATGATGAAAGCGGAGTTGGAGAGAAGAAGGCGCAAGAGTGCGTGCAGGCGGTGATTAATTCATGCGTGCGTTTGCCGAGTGAACACGGAGACTTTAACGATTTATATTTACGACATGGTTTAGAAAAAGTAAAAGCTGAACTGATAGAACATAAATTAGGCATACAAAAATACGCGATTCGTAATCTTATAGGTAAACCAGAACCACAAAAGTTTTTAGTTGAAGGTCTTATTCCTATTGGTAAACCAGGTATTCTTGCCGCAGTGGGTGGTGTAGGTAAATCATTAAGTGTCATACAACTTGCACTTTCTATTTGTTGTGGTGGTAGATGGTGGGGAAAAGATATTGTAGAGCGTGGCAATAGTGTCATATTCTGCGCGGAAGATGATCTAATGGAAATACATAGGCGACTTGACTTGCTCGACCCTAAGGGCAAGCGATTTAACTCCTCTTATGAAGTCTATGTATTTCCTGTCCCAGAACAAAAAGAACCAATGATACTGTTAAGAGAAGAAGGTATTACCCCTATAGCACAAGAGTTAGTAGAAGAATTAAAAGCTATACCAGATTTAAAGTTAGTTTGTTTTGATCCTCTCCAAGCATTTACAACAGGTAATGTATCAAGCAGTAATGAAGCAGGCCAATTATGGGGTAGTTATTGTGCAAACATTAGCGCCAGACTTGGTTGTGCAACGCTTACGATTCATCATCTTAATAAAGGTGCGTTAGCTAATGATAGTGATGATGCTATGAGCCATAGAGCTGAGATTCGTGGTGCAAGTAGTATTACTGACAGCGTGCGGTGGGCGATAGCTATGTGGCTTGCGAGCGTGGAGGATTGTGAAAGGATATGCGAGGAACAGCGAGTGGCTTATGAAAGAATGAGCGTGGTAAAAGCCGCTTTAGTCAAATCTAATTCTGGCAATGTTGACTATACTACCAAGACATTATTTAGAAAGGACGGAGTTTTAGAGCCATTAGAAGAATTACAAAATCCTATGAATTTATATGACCAATTTTAAAAGGAGAAAACTATGAACTGTTGGCATTGTGGAACAAAAGTAATATGGGGTGGCGACCATGATATTGGAGATGAGAACGAAGAATTTGATATCGTCACGAACTTATCATGCCCAAAGTGTGAGGCATTTATTGAGGTCTATTTACCAAAAATTAAAGAAAATGACGACTGATTTGAATAAAATCGTTGGGAACTTTAGGGACATACTAGGGAACGAGAGGGACAAACTATACCCTCAGATGCCCAACACTAGGGTAGGAGATGCCCATATATCCATACATATACATATGTATAGGAGAGCAAACCCCTTGAGGGGGTTTGACTCTCTGGAAAGCGCGCACGCTTGCGCAGGAGAAAGATGAGAAGATTCGGACAAATAGACAAAAACTATTGGTGGATTACAGCGCATGCGAGCGAGCGTGGAGAGAGAACTGCATTAGTTCCAATCACGCTTGCGCGCAAGGAGGGAGATTTCTCGCGTGTGCGTCAATTAATCTGGCATTGGTATCGTAGCGAAGTTGCAGGGAATGAGGAGCTATCCATGACTGCACGCTTTGTTGGTTGGGCATTGTGCGAGCGTTGGCGGTATGAAACTTGGTCCTCGCATGATGCTATTAGTTATTATGCAAAGATGACTGCGGTTAATCGTAAGAGCGTGGGTAAGGCCATTGCAGAACTTAGCGAGGCAGGATTGATATGGATTGTTTTGGAAGGAGAGCCGAAGCGGTTAAAGAAATCCCAGAGCGGTGGGAAGAAACATTTTATTTTGGTTGGTTTAGCTGACTTGGTGCGTGAGTGAGCGTGAGGAGAGCTAGACATACCTGGAGAGGAGTGAAAGGGGGATCATGGTCTATAGATACGCCTAGGCTCTGTAAATTCATTATAAGGGTAAAGCAATGCATTACCTAGTCTTTTTAATTTTAATTTAATAGAAGGGTTGAGGGTGGCTCGTGCGTGCCTGCTTGCGTGGGGTGACTAGCGAGAGACTTTATAGGGGGTTTGTCATCTACGGAGAGTAATGACACTCTCGCTAGTCGTAACTTATTGCTTGCGGTCGATTATTACTATTGCTAATGAGGTGAGTAGTAGCATGAGTGCGAATACTCCAGATAGCGATAATAGTATTTTAATAATCAGTTCAAGCATTAAATATATTTGGTTATGGTTGTATAAACAATTTTATTCTCTTTTAACATTTTTTCAACTTGGTCATTCATGTCGTTTATATTTGGGTTACCTGGCATTTCAAATTCAATTGTTACTTGGGTTATTTGTTTCTTGTCGCGCTTTTTAAAAATACTATCCCAGTTATTTCGTATCTTGTTTATATCTTCTATGCGCCTGCCTGATCCTTTGCCTGTCATTTTTTACTCCTATACTGTATTCATATCGTAAAGTATAAATTCCGCTAGGAAGTTTATAATTTCATCGCGGTCATCATCTTCATTTAAACCATAGTTTCTAGCTACAGTATTTATTTCATCATCAATTAAACCTTTTCTATCTTGATTTAATAATTGGTCAAGTATAGTTTCAAATTGGTTTTCTAGTTGTTCTTGGTTATGTAAGTTGCTCATATTGGATTCCTAAATAAATGAAACAGTGCTTTTAGCTGTTCTTTGGTTAAATGTCTAAGGTGTTGCGGAATATTGTTTCTGTCCATTCTAAGCCTCTACCTTGCCATCTTTTGTTATGTAGGCTATGTGCATATCATTTTCATCGCGAAGCAAATATCCGCCCTCTCCTGTTGCCTTAGAGTATGTATCGGAAATGTAAGGTAACTGGGTGCCAAATCCTCTATCTCTAAAGTGAGCTGAATATTTACCAAAAGCTATGTTAAATGTTATTTTATTGGTCATTATCATTTCCTTCATAAACCCATTTTATTTCTAAAGTATCTGGTATTCCACTAAAGCAAGGGTTATGCACATATCCGTCCTCTTCATAATATTCAGACCATGAAGCATATACCTTTCCTGTACTGTGGTTAATCTCTGTTCCCTTATAAGGCTCATCATCAAAATGATGTTTAATATCTTCCCAATTTCTTATATGGTGTATTGGTAATAATCCTGCACGACCTATACAAAAATCTTCAACAGATTCTCCACCACTCCATGCCTTAGCAATATCTTCATCGCTATAATCTTCAAGAATCCAAGGTATAAACCAATCGTGTTCTATTTGGATTTTTTCTTTAGTTATTACTTTGCTCATGCTTTTATTCTCCTTGCTCTCGCTAGTTTATTATTATGTTCTTTAACCATGGTTATATCTGGTTGGATATCTTCTAAGATTATCTTTTTAACCTCGCCTATTGTTAGGCCGTTTAGATCTTTAGTTATTATCTGGATATCCCTTGATTTAGGAATCCACGTTTTATGGTATTGTTTGTCCTGGCAATCTAAGTTATAGCACCAGTCAATGACTAAGCCGTTAATGTTTATTGAAAAAATCATCTATTTTTATCCTTAATGATTAGTGCGACTCCATAAAGACAGAAAGCCATGAATATAAGTATTGGTAATGTTTGTAGTTCCATTAGTTAGCCCTCGATAATTGTTCCACTTCTTTTTTTGCCCTGGCTAATTCAATGTCATTCATATTAGAAGCCAAATACTCCGCATGATCTAAAACATCTTGCATTTCTTTTTCTTTGGTTTCGGGTGCGGTTATAAAAAGCATTGATGCAAATTTAAACATGCTTATATCATCACCTTTTTTCATCCACTCCGACATCTTTTCATTAATTAAATCATTCATTATTTTCCCCTTTTGGTTATTAGTTTATATAGTTTTAAGTCTTCCTTGCTCAACATCTTTTCGATGCGTTCCCAATCTTTAGGGCTTCCTACAATTGGTAAGCCTGGATATTTTCTTTTAAGTTTCTTTAACGCGTTTTGATCTTGCTGTGTCATTGTGTAACCGCCTCTAATTTATAAAATCCTAGAGACTTTGTGCAGTCTGTTTGTCCGTGTTTATCAACTGGATATATAGCTAAAAACTTTTCTCCAGTCATGTCATCAGTAAATAGATTTATATCTATAGTTTTATTTGGGTGTATACCTTTAACGTCTTTGTATTCGCTTTCAGCGTTAAATATTCCCCATGAGTCGCCTGGATATATATTCTCCATTATTTACCCCTTATTAATTTTAATTTATGCCCTTGTTGTTCTAGGCGTTTATATTTATCTTGCATGGTTGCAAGGCATGAACCCTTAAAGGCTGTCCAACCTTTAAGAGTTCCGTTATTTATTATTATCTGGTATTTCATTACGCTACCTTTAACTGGTTTATATAATCCCAGACGATTTCCTCGCCTATGATGTATACATACATATTGACGATAGCTTCTGGACTTGCAAAGTCTGTCATAACTTCGCCGAAGTTAAACATCTCATATTCTTTTATAAAGTCAATAATATTAAAGGCTTGGTCTCCTAGCCATTGAGTAGCTTTGTAAGTTCCTATGATGTAATAATCAGTATTAAAGATTTCATGATGCAAATCATCTGTATTAGTTAGAATCCATTTTTTATCATAATCATTAATAGAATCATTAAAGTATTCTTTTATTTCTTGTTTTTTATAGTTCATTATTTACCCCCTGTAAATTGTTTAGCTAAGTCAGACTCACAACCTTTGTGAAAAGGTATAGCCTGTATTCTTACATTAGAGCATCCCTCTGATTCGTAAAGGTCTGCTATTCTGTCCGCCATTTCTTTATTAGTAATGACTTGGCCCATGCACTCTGTCTGCAAAATACTTTCTTGTAAATATTCTGGCTTGTTCTTGTCCTTTGGTCTTACACCCCAGATTACATATTCGTTATATTGGTTACTCATAGTTTTTTTCTCCGTAAATGCTAGATAATTAAATCTAGTAATTATTAATATACTCTATCATACGCATATGTCAACACTTTAACGTATAAAAATATAATTAATTTAATAAATAGTATAAAAAGGGGATAAAAAAATCATAAACACACTATAATTAAACGGATTATGGGTAAGATGCCAAGCGGAAAGCCAGGACGCAAAAAGATTATTATTGATGCTGAACAAGTAGAGATGTTAGCATCTCAAGGCTTGGGAATCATGGATATATGTAGAACACTTGGTATTGGATGGGATACATTCAACAAGAACAGAAAAAGAAAAAAGGAAATCTCGGACGCATTAGAGAGAGGAAAAGCAAAAGGAATGAAAGTAGCAACATTCAAA